>LFEF01033077.1_pt1 | contig 275427 bp, 250 predicted proteins | sample 619371 | NCBI WGS metagenome assembly LFEF01 (sample SAMN03014291, study PRJNA259931) | freshwater metagenome | biome: lake; feature: waterbloom | place: China: Taihu Lake | collected 2006-08 | depth 0 m m
GTGAGCGTCCGGTGAGCTGTTTTTGCTGATCGGGCAAATCAGGCGATGTTCTGACATTCGAACCAGCATTAGTGCTGACATTAATACCAGAACAAAGAGGTTTCATGGCTCGCATGGAGATCATGTCCGGCACCGAACGCAGACGGCGTTGGTCGGACGAGGCGAAGCTGAGGATACTTGCGGAAGCTGATGAGCCCGGTGCTCGTATTGGCGATGTGGCGCGCCGGCACGACATTCATCCGGGCCAGATCCGCTTGTGGCGGCAATCATTCAGTTATGCCGACCAGCCGACGGTGTTCCTCCCGGTGGAGATAACCCAGGAGGCTGGCGTAGGCCAGGCTTCTACCGCGGCAACGAGGCCGGCGATCGTCGAGATCTTGCTCCGAAACGGTCGGCGGTTGAAGGTCCCGGCTGACGTGGAGTTGAAGCTGCTTGGTCCGCTGGTCGCTTGCGTGGAGGCGGCATGATCGGGCCTTCGGGGAATGTGAGGGTCTATCTGGCCTGCGGGGTGACCGATATGCGGCGTGGCATTGATGGTCTGTCCGCGCTGGTCGAAACGGTCGTGAAGGAGGCGCCGGGCTCCGGTGCGATCTTCGGCTTCCGCGGAAAGCGCGCTGACCGGATCAAGCTTCTCTGGTGGGACGGTCAGGGGTTCTGCTTGTTCTACAAGATTCTGGAGCGCGGATACTTTCCCTGGCCGACGGCGAAAGAAGGTGTCGCGCACCTGACGCAGGCGCAGCTTTCGATGCTCGTCGAAGGGATCGATTGGCGCCGCCCGGCGTGGACGTCTGCTCCTGCCCGAACGGGATAAAAGCTATATTTTGCAGGGGCATCCGCAGCTTAACGCTGGCACGGCAGAGGCAAATCGGCTAGATTTGCGGGCATGGAAACAGCGCCGCTGGACAGTCAGGACGAGCTCACTGCTTTGCGCGCACTGGTCGCCGAACAGGCGGCGAAGCTTGAGAGCCAGGAAGCCGAAGTCATCAAGCGTGACTCCATAATCGGGCTTCTTCGCGCGCAACTGGAGCTGCTTCGACATCGGCAGCATGGCGCCTCTTCGGAAAAGATCGACAGGAAGATAGAGCAGTTCGAGCTGATGCTGGAGGAGATCGAGGCCTCCCGTGCCGAGGCTGAACTGCGCTCCGGCAAAACTCCTCTGCCGGAGCCGGATGACGCATCCGAGAAGCCGAAGCGCAAGCCTTTACCCGATGGTCTTCCCGCCGAGGAACTGGTCTATGCGGCTCCCTGCAATTGCCCGACCTGCGGTGGCACGTCGTTCCTGAAGGCGGCGGACAGGGTGGTCCAGGTGCTCGAGCACGTGCCGGCGTCGGTCAAGATTGTCCGGCATGTCGAAAAGCGCATGATCTGCAGGGAGTGCGATACGACGGTGGCTGGCGAGATGCCGACCTTGCCGATCGAGCGCGGCAAACCCGGGCCGGGACTGCTCGCCCATATCATGATCGCCAAATTCGACGATCACATCCCCCTCTACCGCCTGTCCGAGATGTACGACCGGTTGGGGATAGACATCTCCCGATCCGTGATGGCCGACTGGGTCGGCCGCGTATCCGCCTTGCTGACACCACTCGTCTTGTTGATCAGGGCCCATATCGCAGCACTCGACCGAATACATACGGACGATACCCCGGTCGATGTTCTCGACCCCGGACGGGGCAAGACAAAAACCGGCAGGGTCTGGGTCTACGTCTTCGACGGCAGTGGCTATCAATCCGCCACTCCCGCAGCCATCGCCTATTACTATAGCCCTGACCGCAAGGGGGCGCATCCGGCTGACCACCTGGCAAGCTTCAGCGGCGTCATGCATGCCGACGGTTATGGGGGCTACAAAAAACTCTACGGCAACCAGATCGTTGAGGCCGCCTGCATGGCGCATGTGCGCCGCAAGTTCCATGATGTGATCAAGCTGAAGCCGTCACCGATCGCGGAGGAAGCGCTGTCGCGCATTGGAACGCTCTACGATATCGAGAACCGGATCCGCGGCATGGCGGCTGACGAACGGCGTACCCTGCGCCAAGAACATGCCCGGCCCGTTCTGGACGAGCTCAAGGCCTGGATTGAAGCCACGCTTTCTACGCTGCCACAGAAGCAGAAGCTGGCCGAGGCAATGCGATATGCGCTGTCGCGATGGGCCGCCTTGAGCGTCTACATCGATGATGGCCGGGTTGAAATCGACAACAACATCGCCGAAAGAGCCATGCGTCCGCTTGGAATTGGAAGGAAGAACTGGCTGTTCGCCGGCTCGGATAAAGGCGGTGAGCGCATCGCCAACATTCTGACCATCATCGAGACGGTCAAACTGCACGGTCATAATCCGGAGGTCTACCTGGCAGATGTCCTGACCCGGATCCAGGATCACCCCAAGGATCGACTTGAAGACCTGCTGCCTTGGAACTGGGCGCCGGCAAAAGCTCTGCACGAGGCCGCCTGATGGCTCGATCGAGGTTCATCTACACGCTCAGCCAAGTCGCCGGCATGATCGGCGAGAACCTCGAACTGATCGAGGAAATCACCGCAAACTCGGACAACATCTCCGAAGGCGAACTGGTTTACGTCAGTGATGGCAGTGAAGATGGCACGAAGGATCTGACCGAGAACGGCATCGAAGAGCTTCAAAGCCTACTTGCCGACATCAGGACGTGGGACGGCGGTATCCGCGAATTCCTCATCGAGACACAATGCGATCCTGAAATAATCGACCGCATCATGGTCGATGAGATGAAACGCGGCCTATAGCACCCATCTCTCCACACCCGGAAATGCGTTCGCCGGACGCTCACTGTTCTATGCGATAGAGCGCGAATTCACTCGACTCTAGCAGGATCAGCTTCGATGGTTTCCAGGATGCGATGAGGCGACAGAGTTGGGAGCCGATGGACCCGCCGGCGCCCGTCACCAGCACGGTCTTTCCGGTCAACGCCTGAGCCAGAAGAGCTTTGTCCGGCGGCACGAATGATCGCCCGAGAAGCTCATCGATCTCGATCTCTCTGATCTGATTTACGATGTATCGTCCGTCGACGATGTCAGAGATGTCGGGGACACTCCGTACCTTAACACCAAGTCCGGCAACTCGCCCGATGACTGCTTGCCGGCTTTCTGCGGGGATGGACGACATGCTGAGAACGATTTCGCGAATTCCGTACCGTTCAACAAGGCTTGGCAGCTGTTGGGGCGGAAAGACCCTGTAGCCCGCGACATCGCGCCCATGATTCGCAGGGTCATCGTCAATGAGGCCCATGACATATCGGTTTCCATGACCCCGCAACGCGCGTGCCAGCTGCGCTGCGGTTGGGCCGGCTCCATAGATAAAGATAGGCTCCTCGTTGCGTCGCATGCCTGTACCCATGTTTAGGATCCATTTGGCGACAAAACGGGAAGAGCCGACAAGCAGTGTGCCGATCAGGAAGTAGAGGAACGGGACCGATCGGGGAACAATGCCCTGGCCTGCCATTTCCATCAAAAAGATGATGATGATCCAACTGACCGTCGCGATCATCATGGCCTGGATTATGGTCCAGACGGCGGCCTCCGGGAGATAGCGAATGACAGATCTGTAGAGGCCCAGGCGAATGAAGACGGGGATCGCGACGAGTGGCGCGAATGCTGCAAGAGTCAGGCGCTCCGATGTGATGGCTGGTAACCAATCAGACAAACGGAGCGCATATGCGGCCCAAAGAGCGACCAGCAGAGAAATGCAATCCATTAGGATCATCAGCGCCCGTTTCCAGCGGCGCGGGGTGCGGATAATCGTCTCGCGAATTGCTCTGACGATCACTTTGTCGACCAGCTTGCTTTTGCTCATGGCGCTGTGTGCTTTCGGGCTGGATGGCGCATTAGTGTGACACCCCCTTGGCTCGGATGACCTTAATGACGGTCAGCATCAGAATCCGCAAGTCGAACAGGAAGCTCTGGCGCATTAGGTACTCTGCATCAAAGGCCACTTTGATGGGTATCTCTAGTTCGTCGCGACCGTTAACCTGAGCCCAGCCGGTTAATCCGGGCCTTAGCTGGTGCACCCCTTTTCCGGTGCGTGCGGCGATCAGGTCGTCCTGGTTGAACAGCGCAGGTCGGGGGCCGACCAGACTCATATCGCCCACAAGGATGGACCAGAGCTGCGGGAGCTCATCTAGGCTCGATTTGCGCAAGAAACCGCCAATTGGGGTGAGATGGCGGGCGGCATCGGCCAACAGATGGGTGGCAACGACCGGCGTATCTGTACGCATCGTGCGAAACTTCGGCATTAAGAACAGTTGGTTTCCCCGTCCCACTCTTTTCGACCAGTAAAGGGCCGGGCCGGCGGACGTCATCCTGACAGCAAGTGCGATCAAAGCCATCGGCACGCAAAATACGACGAGAGTGGTAGCGGCGACTACAGCGTCGAAAAGTCGCTTCATACTCATATTGCATCCGTTGCTTTGAACACGAGACTTGGCTCAATAATCCAATTGCCGGTCTGCCGCCAGTGACGTTTGGCAGCGCGAATGGATAGATACATGATTGGCGGGTTGCGGCGTTGCCTACCGTGATTGCCCATCTATCCTTGTCGACGAGGTGAATCAGACAATCGTTCGTAACGTGTCCTCAGCCACTGTTTCCCATGTCCTTAGGTTTGGTCTGGCGAGGTTGATCCTGCGGCGCAAGTTGAGCCTGAACTCTTCATCCGTCATAAGGCGTTGAATGCTCTTGGCCAGGTGGGTTGCATCATCAGGTTCAAAGTAGAGCGCCAGATCCCCGCAGACTTCCCGCAGCGCTTCCGCTGTCGAGCAGATCGCAGGCGTACCGCACCAGAGAGCCTCGCCGGCGGGGAGCCCCCAGCCTTCCAGCTTGCTCGGCATCACCAGGGCGAGGGCACGTTTATAGAGCTTTACAAGATCGGTCTGGTTGGGATTGTCGATGAAGATCAGCTTGTCCTGAATGTCCCTGAAAGCTGGCCTCGATGCATAGCGACGCAGGCGCTTTCTGTGCGAGCCGGCGATCACCAGCTGCGGTACAGGCCTGCCGTCAGCATGCATTTTTCGCAGGGCCTCCAGGACGACTTCGATGTTCTTTCGACCGAGATTAAGGGCTACCGTCAGAAGGTATGGCTGCGATGGCACGGAGATTTCCGAGGCTTCAGTGCCTTCTGGACAATGGTGGACGAGTTGCACCACATTGACCGGTCCGCGCGGTTCGGGAAGCATGCCCTTTTGGACAAAGCTCTTAAGCTCTTTCGCGGTGAAGTTCGAATTCGTGAGGATCCGGCCAGCATGCTCGATCAGGTATCGGTTATCGGCCAGGAAGTTGCGGTCGAGTTTGCGGAAGCGCTTTGTCGCCCGGTCATGCAGTGGCATGAAATCGTGGAGCAAGGGCACAATGGTCGCTCTTGATCCCCGACCGCGGAGTACCCTGACCATGTCGACGATCAGTTTCGGCCGTGCTGCGGAGAAGAAGGTGCCGCTTTCGATTGCAACGGGCTTCAGATGTCCTGCGTGTTTAAGCCAGTTGTCCCTGTTTTTCTTTGGCGTCGTTCGGTTCAAAAGCCGGAAGATGAGCGGCAGAATGAGGTTCTTTCCGAAATACGACCTCACCCATTTCTGGCCGACATCCTTCGGCAGATCGAACTCGACGGTCCCGTCTTGTCGCTTGTGCCAGGTAACCTCGTAGAATTCCTGCATGCCAAAGGAGAAGACAACGAAGCGGATGCCTTCGCTGAGCAGGGCTGCTTCTCTGCCGATTTCGTGGACGGTTCGGGCAATCCCGTAAAACTGCGTGCGCTTTCCCGATGTGGAGAGCAGCGCCTCAGTCAGATCGAAATAAAGCGGGCCGGTCATGTCGGGGCTCTTTCCTGCATGCTGTTCGACAGGGCATAGAGCACACCGCAGAGCAGGCAGAAATAATGCGTGTAGAATTTCAGATTCAGGAATGAATCGAACATCATCGCAATGCCCCAAAACAGCGACACTCCGGTCGTCAGGAGAATTCTATCCGCAGTCGACAGACCCTTCGATACAAACCACGGAATCGCAAGGAAGATCAGGCCGAGCGTAAGCTGGAGCAATCCACCCGTTACGAGCCAGGTGAGGTACTGATTGTGATTGTGCTCGAAGCCATAGGCCGCGTGTATCAGCCTCTGTAGATAGAGTGAGCCATGACCAAAGATAGGGCTCTCCTGGATCGCCGTAAGTGACGTCTTCCACATAGCGAGCCGAAGTCCGATCGCATCGTCATTCGTGACCTCTGTCGACTGGCTTAGCTCGGGTTGCTTTGCCGCTGCCTGCGCGGAGCTATCGGGAATCGGTACCGCTTCCTGTGCCGGTGCCAGCTGTTTCGCGGGGGCGGTTTGATCTTCAGTTGGGGTAAGCTGCGCGGTCAACCTCCCCAAGGTCTCAAATGTCGATGAGAAGCGGCTGGCTGGTCCGCAATCGGTTGCCAGACCGATCGCAACCGAAATCGCCGCCCCAGCGATTGTCGCCGACATCAGATGATGCCAGCGGGGCATGCTCTTGGCGAAGGACGGGAGGAAGCTAAGGAGCAGAAGCACACCGAAAATGCCAACCTGCGCCACAGCGACACCACGGGAACCGGTATAGGTCGTGGAGACGACGATGCTGAGCGCAAGCAAGCCGACCCGAAGCCAGCGCTCGCGCTCGGCCAACCTTTCCCATCCGACCAGACAGATAAATGTCAATGTCGAGAACAACAGTGCAGGTATGAAGGGCCAGGGAGCGAGGCCCCGCACACGGCAGGCATCCCTGATCCCGGCAAACATCATGTAGGACAAGACGGCGAAGCAGGCGACGAGCAGCCAGGGCATCAGCCTGCGGAAGAGAGAGGCCAGATTTCTGATCTGCAGGCTCCGCACCAAGCCGACGGCTAGCATGGCAATCGCGATAGAATAGGATTCAAGGCTTGGATTGACCGGGAGGGGATCTGAAGCCTCAAGCCCTGTGAAGAAGAAAAGGACGAAAAGGCTGTATGCGAAGTAGATGCCGAACGGGGTCAGCAGCGTCCAGATCGACACATGAAAGTGCCTTTTCTTCAGCACATGCAACAAAAATGGGATGGGAAAAACGCCGGCGACGATGAGAAGAGGCGTCACCTTGCTGCCGAGAAACAATGCGACCGCAAGCCCAGCGATAAACAGGAAGTCTGATGCCTGCCACAAGCGGTCGATATGGGTTTTCATGGTTCCGTTCCAGCTGTCTAAACGCGTCAGGCCGAGAAGTTCGGCTAGTGGTGCCGGCTCGATACGTCCTGCCACGCGTGCTCAAGCGCGAAGTGCATAGGCCAATCTTACAAAATCATCCCTGAGCCTGCGGATATAGGTCCCGAGGCGTTTCCATTTCGGGAACTTCACAGAGCGGTAGATGTCGCGTGTAGCAATCGTCGTGCCACCGCACGCTATACTCGCCACGTTCTTTCGCGTCGTGTAGACAAGCCCACTATGGTCCCAGCCCCGTTCGAGGGCCGCATCCCAAGGGTAGCGCATGACCGTCAGGTGTTCGGTCAAGAGCGCTGCCCCCCGCCGCGACACGGCATAACAGGCGGATGAACCGAGTGGACCGTGAATGGCCCGGCCGATCTCGTCACCTCGGCTTGATGTGCTGGTTTTTCGGAAGCCGACGACCCGGTGATTGAAGAACTTGATCACGTCGGCATCGGGAACTGCATCGAACGCGGCTTGCACGCGATCCTTGAGATCGGCACTCAGTTCGACATCGTCTTCGATGATGAGGGCGATATCGGCGTTCGTCGCCAGGAATGCTTTGAGGGCTTTGATGTGGCTCCTGTAGCAGCCATACTCGCCGGCGAGCATCAGGCGACCCGTGTTGCGGCGGAATGCGGCATCGTCGACTGCCTCCCGCTCCGCTTCCGGAGTCAACTTGCCGTCGACTGCCGAGACGCGGGTGAGGGACAAGCCTAGTGTGTTGGCTCGGTCCGCCAGAATTTCCCAGCGGTCGGTTGATCGATCCAGATTGATCGCAAGAATTGCGACATTCATGTTTTCGTGTCCTTGCACCATGCCCTCATCCTCTCTCAAGCAGGATGTAAGGGGAGACGTCGATGCCGGTGTCTTTTCGTCCCGGAAGACTGCTGCAAGTTTCATCGGCAATCACGAAGTCGGCGTCGACGTCGGCTTGCTTGGCAATGCTGATTTCGTAGAAGCGCTGCATGTAGGTGTGCAGCGCCCAGTCCTGCCAGGCTTTTTGGCATGCGCTTATCAGGGGCTTGCAGTTGGCTTTGTCAGCGCACACGAAATCCTCGATAACTTCAGCTTGCTCGATCGTTCGGGCATCGGCGCCTGGGCGGCCGACATTTGCGAGCACGATCACAATGGAAGCGGCCAGGAACAGCAGTGAACCAAACCCGAGGAGCTTACTCTGCTGTTCTCTTAGGCAAGATAGCCCGTCCATCAGCACAGGCGCCACCAGCACTGCAAAACCTGCCGAGTAAAAGAGAAGTGACGTATTGAAATAGAAGTTCGCGACCCGTGGGCTGAGGCTGATTGGCAGTGACGCTGACATGCCAATCAGGATCAAAAATGCAGCACGCTTCAGACGCGACCTATTCACCTCGGGAGCACCTTTGCCAAGCTTCCAGCGCCATCCCGCGATAGCTGCAAGCGCTACGATTGCTAGAGAGTATCCGTTGACACCAAGGATCTTGCGGAAGACGTAAAGGCCACCGCCATAATGTCCACGAGCGCCACTCAGGCTCGATGCAAGTTGCGCGGTAACGTATCGATCGAGGGCTTCCCGCGATGGGTCGAATGCGTAAAGAAAACCGAGGAACAGTCCGATCACGAGTACGATGACAAGACTGTCGATCACCGTGGTCAGTAAGGGTGGCCTCCGGAACACCAGCCAGTGAATGGCAGGAACTGCCAGGGGAAACAAGCCGACCGGACCCTTGGTCATCAGCGACATGCAGATCGCGAGACCGGCAGCTGAGACCAGTGCTAAACGTCGCCTAGAGGCAACCGGTGCCGGTCGATCGTAGGCGACAACCAGCAGAAGCACTGAAGTCAGAGAGAATACAGCGAGTATGTTGTCCAACAGGTTATTGGCGAAGCCCCAGTTCACCCTGCCTGCAATCAGGGCAAGCATCAGGGCGAATGGGAATGCCGCCTGTACGAGGACATCGTCCTTGTTCAGCCGCCTCCAGATCTGAAACAGCAGCAATGCGCAGATGGCAAAAGCCAGGAAAGAGAAGCCTTTTTCGACGGCGATGCTGTCACCGAAAAGCGCAAATCCGATCGCCTGCAACCAGAACATCAGCGGAGGATGTTCGGCGAAGGTCGGAAACAAAGTGTCTGACAGGTGCGGTGCCCACATTGATCCACGCCCCTCCGCCATATTGCGAGCAAGGGTCGCGTAGATGCCGCCGTCGAAGAACATGGAAACGTGAACGAGCTGGACGAGGATCTGCAGGCAGATAGCACCAAGCAGAAACAACCAGACGGCATTCATCACCGTCCGCGAAGGCATGGGGCTAGGACCGGCTTTCATACTCATTTCCAGATGAACCTGTTGGCGATGACAAATTTCCAGACGGTGTCGATCGCGATACCGGCCAGTGTTGCGATGAAGACGACGTGGATCAGGTTCTCGTAGGCAAGGGTAGCGGCGGATACGTTGGCCACGATACCGACGGCGGACACTACCAGAAACTTGAAATAGCCCGACAAGAGACGCAGCCCGTGCAGTCGCCTGTCCTGGAATGTCAGGAGATTGTTGAGGAGGAAATTGCTCGTCGCGGCAATCAGTGTCGCAATCGTCTGGGCAACGGCAAAGGAGGGGGTGGCTGCAAGAACCGAGTAGAGTACAGCAAAATGGACGAATACCCCGGATCCGCCGACAAAAAGGAAGGAGATGAGGCTCGCCGGTACGATGCCCCTCGTCATCTTGCTCATCAGGAAAGTCGCAAACTTCCAGAGAACATAGCTGTCCAGCTTTGAACTGCCATGGAGACGGGTCCCAAAATCGAAGAAAACTTCCCCGTGGCGCAGGGTTTTGTCCGTGTAGAGGATGTCCAGGAGCAATTTGAAGCCGGGATCACCGAGGTCGGGCGCAAGTTTGAGGAAGCGGTCCCGGCGGATCAGGAAGAAGCCCGTCAGTGGATCGGAGAGTTTCCGGCCGATGACGAAGCTGCTGAGTGCATTTCCGATTTGCGAGAGTTTGCGGCGAAGTGGAGACAGTCCTTCCAGGGCTTGCTCGTCTTCGAGCCGGCGGGCGGCGCTGACGATGTCGAGACCATCGCGCTCCATGCGCTCGACCATTTCGATCAGGACTGCAGGATCGTGCTGTCCATCTGCGTCCATGACGCAAAGCAGATCTCCCTTTGCCGACAGCATGCCCTGGATGCTCGATTTGGCGAGGCCTCGATCAACGAAGCGAATGATGGGACGTACTCGCGGTTCGGTCATCCCATATTCGAAAGCTTTGCGCGCCGTGCCGTCGGCGGAGTTGTCATCGACAAAAAGCAATTCCCAGTCGAAGTCTGCCAGCGATGACTTCACCCGTTCGGCGAAGGGCACAACGTTGGCAACCTCGTTATAGGTCGGCGCAATGATGGAAATGCGTTTTGACGCCACGGCCAGTCCTACTGAATCTTCGAAACAAGAAGATGGCCTATCAGCCAGTCGCCGGGGTGACCGTCACCCGATACAGCGTCAAGGACTAGGGTCGGCTTTGACCCACACTTTACTGACCGAGGCAAGGTCCATCTGCTCGTTTGATGTTCTCTGTTGCTGATTACGTTCACCCGATCCCGCCCAGCCGTTCAGGCTGTAGTCCCGTAGTCTAGTTGTCCCGGTCGCTCGGTAGCATTTGAGAGCCGATGCAGCAACAGGCTGCGCTGACCAAGATCGGGCGTCATTTGATGAAGGGGTCGGCTGAACGAAACAGCGTCAAATCCAGGCGAATACCGCCAGTGTTTCGCCGGCCGCTATCGAGGCAGAGGGTGCGTTTTCTCGACCCCCATTTCGCGCATTTCCACCTGGCGGAGAGTGGGTCGGTATCGCGCGCGGTACACCTTCGTGTACACCTTGGTGTAGCGCTACTCTCCCTTTTGATATAAAGACTTAGCCAAGTGCCTGAAAACGCTGGTAGCGCTTGGCCACCTGGCGGAGAGTCCCACCGCCCTCGTTTCTAGAGCAGGCCTTCGACCAATTGCACGAGGGCTTTTCCTGCCGTTTCCAGATCCGCGCTGTTGTCGATGGTCACCAGGTCCAGGTCCGGCGCTGGTGGTTCGGTGGCGCGCCTTAATCTGGCTTCGATGTCGGCTGCCGTCTCCCGTCCGCGTGTGGCGAGGCGTTTGGCCAACACGTCCGGGCGGGCGGTGACGTTGATAACCAGCAGGCAGGGGAAGGCAGCCCGGAAGGCGTCGAGGGCGGAGCGGGAGCCGTTGGCGATGACGATATGGCCGGCGGCAAGGTCCTCGTAGATGTCGGCGGGGATGCCATACCCAAGGCCATGCGCCTTCCAGTGGACGGCGAATGCGCCTGATCGAACGAGCGCCTCGAACGCGTCTTCCGTCACAGCGTGATGGTCTTCGCCGATGGAATTCTGCGGCCGTGTGATCGTCCGGCGGACGAAGCGAATGTCTGGTCGGCCGGAAAAATGCTGACGTGCGAAGTCGATCAGGCTGTCCTTGCCGACGCCGCTTGGGCCGACAACGGCAATGACCGTGCCGCGTGCCGTGTCCCGCTCTGTCGCGTGGTCTGTCGCTGCTTGCGTCATCAGGCCACCCGGCGCCCTTCCCGCCAGACCGCGCGGATTACCGGTACACCTTCATCGCGGCGCACACGGACGAGATCGGCGCGCAGTCCGGTTTCGATGCGGCCGCGGTCGGACAGGCTGACGGTGCGGGCGGGCGTTGATGTTACCATGGCGATGGCTTTAGGGAGCGAGATGCCGTCGATTTCGTCGGCCAGCACAAAGCTCGCATGCAGGAGGCTGAGAGGCACGTAGTCGGAGGAGAGGACGTCGAGCACGCCGCGCTTGGCGAGGTCACGGGCAGCAATGTTTCCGGAATGCGACTTGCCGCGCACGACGTTCGGGGCCCCCATCACAACGCTCATGCCCGACTGGTGCGAGGCTTCTGCGGCCTCGATGCTGGTCGGGAATTCGGCGAGCTTCACGCCGTGTCCCTTTGCTTCCTCGACATGGGCGAGTGTCGCGTCGTCGTGGCTTGCGACCGTGATGCCGCGCTCTGCGCAGGCCTTGGCGAGTGTATCGCGATGCAGCGCCGAATAACGCTGCGAGAGCTGCAGGCGGCTTTCAACGAAGCGGGCGAACTGTTCGTCGGTCAGGCCGCGCTTGGTCTTGTAGTAGAGCGTGTACTGTTCCATCGTCTGGAACTGGCGCTGGCCCGGGGAATGGTCCATCAGCGAGACCAGGCGCACATGCGGGTCGTTCTCGAAGTCAGCGAAATGCTCCAGCACATTGTCGGAGGCGACTTCACACCGCAGGTGGATGAGATGTTCCGCGCGCAGGCGGTCGTCGCGTTCGGCGGCCTGGATGGCATCGGCCATGTCGCGCATCTCGCCCTTGTCGAAGCCGCCGTCCTCGTCCGAGCCCATGCGCAGGCAGTCGAAGACCGTGGTGATACCAGAGGTGACGATCTGCGCGTCATGGGCCTGGATGGCGGAGGTCATGTGCCAGCGCACGCCGGGGCGAGGCGAATAATGTGATTCCAGGTGATCGGTGTGTAGCTCGACCAGACCCGGAATGAGGTAGTCGCCGCCGAAGTCTTCGCCGGTGCGGCTCGAGCCCTCGTCGATCGCAGCGATCAGGCCATCACGGACCACGACGCTACCGTCGACGATCCGGTCTTCGAGGACGATGCGGGCATTGGAAAAGATCTGTTCGGACATGGGATCAGCCGTTCTGTTGGGCGGCCTTCAGCGGCAGCCATGAATGGACGAGAAAGGGCGCGCCGCGCTCGGGCTCGACGAAGAGGACAAGGCCGTCGATCCGCAGGGGACGTCCGATGAAAGATGCAAATCTGTCGGCAAGGATGCCGGCCATGACAGGCGCCTGGGCTTCCGGCACGGGCCCGGTCAGCGTCATGTGGAAGCGGAAGTCGTCGAAGACGTAAGGATAACCCCAGCGCATCAGGTTGTCGCGCTGACGCGGCGGCAGTGTGTCCGGCTTGCGCCTTGCAATGTCCGCTTCGGAGAGCGGGGCGCGGAAGGGCTCGAAGGATTCGACCACATCGGCTGCGAATTGCTGCAGCGGTGGATGAAGGCTTTCGGGAACCAGTGCGAAGAAATGACCGAGCTGGCCGACGATCACGGAGGGTATGTCGAAGGCAGAGGTATCCGCGGCAAAGGCTTCCATCGCCTTCAGGAGATCTGCTTCGCTTTTGCCCTCTGCCAGGTGAAAGGGTGCCTTGAGCGTTGCGTGAAAGCCGTAGCGCCTGGGATCGGCCGTCAGCGCATCCAGGTCTTCGGCCGAAAGACCGCCTTCCGCTGCCCTTGCATAGCCGACATTGTTGTAGGCATCGCGTCCGAGCCACTCCGCTGCCGTCAGGTTGAGCGGATCGTCGGCGGAAGGGGCGAAATAGAGGGCGTAACGCACGCGGATGTCTTTCGTGTCCGGTGGCGCGGGGTTCTATCTCCGCGCCTTTCATGTCAGTGGCGACTCTTGCCGATCAGGCGTGAGCGCAGGCTATTGGAGATGGCGTCGAAGAGGAACACCACGATCAGGATCAAGAGCACCATGTAAGCGACATTTTCCCAGTCGGAATTGGTGCGCATGGCTTCCCAGAGTTTGAGACCGATGCCGCCGGCGCCGACGGCACCGATGATCGTGGCCGAGCGGGTGTTCGATTCCCAGAAGTAGAGCGCCTGGGAGGCAAAGACCGGCATGACCTGGGGCAGCACACCGAAGCGCTGCACGGCTGCCGACGGTGCGCCGACGGATTTGACGCCCTCGCGCTGCTTGTCGTCGATGTTTTCAAGCGCTTCGGCGTAGAGCTTTCCAAGCGTGCCTGCATCGGTGATGAAGATCGCCGAGATGCCAGCGAGTGGTCCGGGACCAAAGGCGCGGGTGAAGAACAGCGCCCAGATCAGCATGTCGACCGACCGGACGAAGTCGAAGAAGCGCTTGGTCAACTGGTTGACGGGGCGGTTGCGGGTGATGTTGCGCGCCGCGATGAAGGACAGTGGGAAGGCGACGATAACCGCGAGAAGCGTGCCCATGAAGGCCATGACGATGGTCTGAAGCAGCTTTGTCCAGACGTCGAGATGCTGCCAGGAGGCGTTGTAGAGGATGTTGTTCCAGGCCAGCGCCAGATTGCTCATCTTCGGGTCAATGCGTTCATCCGAGGTAATCTTCTGCCAGACTTCGCCCGTGGAGAGGCCGAAGAAAGGCGAGTTAGTATCGAAGATGAAGTTTTCCCAGCCGAAGAAGCGCTTGCGGACGCGGACGCGGTCAGAGGAAACGTCGATCCAGCCGGCGGAACCGAAATAGGCGACAACACGACCGCCCTCGAGGCGTTGCTCCACCCAGTCCGGACTGCTGCCTTCAATCGTGACGGTATCCCTGACTGCATCAAGCAGCAGAGTGACCGTCTCGTCGCCTCGCTTCAGCACCACTCTATCACCCGAGATATCGAGTGAAGCGCTATCCGACAATGCGACGCGGGCTTCCGTGATGACCTCTTGCGATGTCGCCGCCGCCGCTGTCGTCGGTGCTGCTGGCTGCGTTCCGGTGGTCGCGGCCGGTGCCGGTGCCTGCGGGGTCGGGGATGCCATGAAGCTGAAAGAGGAGCCGGCTTTCGGGGTAGCGGAAGCCGGTGCAGCAGCAGACGGCGCAGGCGTCTCCGACCGGTTTATCGTTTCGCGTGTCGTCTCAATCCAGTCGGGGTTCGGATTGGGACCGATCGGATCGAAGCGGGGATAGCTGATCGTCAGCGCTCCATCCCGGTCAATGTCGAATTCCGGACGGATTTCGTAGGACACCCAGTCCGCGAGGTAATTGCCGGCAATCCCCCAATTGGCTTCCGAGAGCGTCTTGCCGATGGCAAAGAACCACCAGCAGAACAGGAAATAGACGGCAAGGATGCCAATCGAAAAAGGCATTCGGTAACGTTGCCAGAGACTGCGCTTCAGGACTTGCGGATAGCGCTCGGCCAGACGATTCAGTTCGGCGGCGTTGATCATCGACATGGAAAACCTCACGTGACCGACTGGAAGGCCTGATCGCCGACAAGCTTGCGGCGCAGCCAGGCGGAGAATTGATCGACAGCGATGACCGTCGACAGAAGAAGGAGAATGATGGCGAGTGTCTTGGCCTCATGGCCCTGGCCGATCGAAAGCCGGAGCGCCTCGCCAATCCCGCCGCCGCCGACGGCGCCGATGATGGTCGACGCACGGACATTGATCTCGAGACGCAGCAGGAAGTAGCTCATGAAGTTCGGCATGACTTGCGGCGTAATGCCGAACCAGACGCGCTCGAACCAGTTCGCCCCCACAGCGCGCAGGCCTTCTTCAGGCCGCATGTCGGCATTCTCGATGACCTCAAAGAAGAGCTTTCCGAGTGCGCCGATTGTGTGGATGGTCACGGCAATGATGGCCGGGATGGGCCCAAGCGACAGGATCGCCAGGAAGAAGCCGGCTATGACGACCTCGGGAAAGGCGCGCAGGATCTCCATCACACGACGCACGGGCCAACGGATCCATGCGTTCGGCATGGTGTTCTTTGCCGCCAGGAATGCCAGCGCATAGCCGAAGATCATGGCAATGACGGTCGAGAGCAAGGCGATGTTCACCGTCTCGATCATCTTATGGATGTATTCCGGAATGTAGAGGCTATCGGTGATATAGAACCGGCCTTCCGGATAGTTGTATTTCAGGCTGCCATCATCATAGGGCGATGGCAGGTCGAAGAGTGCACGCCAGATCTCCCAGCCGTCCCGCGGGACGAGTTCACCGACGAAGTCGAAGAGATGGGGCAGTCTGTCAAAGAATTTGCCGGCATTGGTTTCATTGGCGAACCAGACGGACCCCGTCACAGCCAGCAACAGGATGACGATGCTGAGGCCGGTATACATCCGCCGCTTGGCGGCAAGTTCCTGCCAGTGGCGCTCGACGATCGCGCCGCGTTCACTCAAGGGTGGCTGGGTTGCCGTCATGGCCATGGCGCCGAGTCCTTCGAAGAGACGGAAAGGAAAGACCGCCGGCCAAGTCCGACCGGCGGTCTTCTGAAATGGGTCAGGATCAGCCGCCGATGGTGGCCTTGCGGGCTTCGATGATCGGCTTGTAGAAGTCGACGTTGACTTCGGTGAAGCCCTTGAAGTCGCCGCCCTGAACAGCCTGGAAGCAGGCCGGATCAGAGGTCGGGAGGTCCATCATGAACTGCTTGAACTTCGCCTTCATGTCCTCGTTCATCGAGGTACGGACGACGACCGGGCCGTTCGGGATCATCGGGGACTTCCAGACTTCAACCAGGTCGTCCATGTTCAGGATGCCCTTGTCGACCATCTTGCGCAGGTTCCCCGAGGTGTAGCCGTCCTTGAACTCGCCGACGCCCGAACCCCAGGTGGTGCCGACGTCGAAGGTGCCCTTGACGACTTCGAGAACGAGGTTTTCATGGCCGCCGCCGAAGCCGGTCGACGCAACAACCTGGTCAACCGGGGCGCCGAGGGCTTCCGGCAGGGTGACGAGGGGCACGAGGTAGCCCGAGGTGGAGTCTGGGTCAGCGTAGCCGAGCTTCTTGCCCTTGATGTCTTCGATCTTGGTGATGCCGCTGTCCTTGCGGGCAACCATGATCGAGTAATAGCCGCTGGAGCCGTCGGTCTGAACGGTGGTCAGGATCGGCTCAACGGCATCAGCCTTGGCCAGATAGACCTTGGCGAAGGCGGAAGCGCCGAGTTCTGCGTAATCGAGCGTACCGCCGAGCAGGCCCTGGACAACGCCGTCATAGTCGGCGGCCGGGAACAGCGAAACCTTTTCAACGCCGATGGCGGCCGGCAGCTTGTCGACCATGCACTGGAAGTTGCGCAGGCGGTCGGCTTCGTTTTCGCCGCCGAGAATGCCGATGCGGAATTCCTTGAGGTCTTCGGCATGGGCGGAGGCAGCGAGGGCGACCAGAGCGGCCGTGGCAAGCAAGGTCTTCTTCAACATGGGTTCATCTCCCGTTTGAGGATGGGTGGTGCTGTCTGAAATCGTCGCCCTTGACGCAGGGCTCGCGATCGTCTCGGTCAGGCCTCGGCAGCTGCCAGCGGTCTGAAACCAGGGGATAGGGTCTTGCGCGCGGGTTCGTTGTCCTGTGCGGCAAGGGTGATGCTGGTCGAGGTCATCGTCTCGTCGATGCCGGCGCCATGCTGATCGGCGCCGTAGATCTCGTGCACGGCCTCAGCCGTCAGTTCGGCCGGGGTGCCGTCGAAGACGACGCGGCCACGGGCCATGCCGATGATGCGCTCGCAGTAATTGCGGGCGGTATCCAGCGTGTGAAGGTTGGTGATGACGGTGATGCCTTCGCGCTCGTTGATGTCGCGCAGGGCGTCCATGACGATCTTGGCGTTGAGCGGATCGAGCGAGGCAATCGGCTCGTCGGCGAGCACCATTTTCGGCGACTGCATCAGGGCGCGGGCGATGGCCACGCGCTGCTGCTGGCCACCCGACAGGGTTCCCGCTGACTGGAGGGCCGTCTGCTCGATGCCAAGGCGCTCGAGAGCGGCGATCGCCATCAGCCGCTCCTCGCGTGTGAAGACGTTGAGGATCGAAAGAGCCGTCGAGCGATGGTTCAAGCGGCCGAGCAGGACATTGGTGAGCACGTCGAGGCGCGGCACCAGGTTGAACTGCTGGAAGATCATGGCGCAGTCGCGCTGCCAGTTGCGAAGTGCTGCGCCATGCAGATTGGAGATTTCGAGATCGCCGAAACGGATGCTGCCGGAGGTCGGATCCACCAGACGGTTGATCATGCGCAGGAGGGTCGACTTGCCGGCGCCGGAGCGTCCAATCACGCCGACCATCTGGCCGGCAGGGATCTCGAGGCTCACCGAGTCCACGGCCTTGTTGGTCCCGAACTTGCGTGTGAGGTTGTCCAGCCTGAAGAGCATCGTCTTTCCTTCGCCGTCATTGATTGCGGTGCGGGATAGGCATTAGCGGTGGCTCGTGAAATGCGAATGTCAGTTTTGTGTAGGATTTGTTGAATCAGCCAAGCCATTGAAAATATTTGGCTTATGCATGTCTTTGAAGGAAGTCTTCGACATCCATGTGACGGAAATCGTCGAGCGCGGCGAAGAGGCGATCATGATCCCAGTGCCACCAGGCAAGAGCCTGCATGCGCTCGGCGACGGGTTTTGGAAAACGCTCGCGGATAAGTTTCGCGGGCACGCCACCGACGATTGTGTAGGCGGCGACGTCACGCGAGACGACGGCGCCGGCGCCGATCACCGCGCCATCACCGACGGTCACGCCGGGAAGGACGGTTGCGCCATGGCCGATCCAGACGTCGTGACCGATCACGACGCGGTTGTCGCGGCGCCAGGCAAAGAAGTCGTGGTCGTTTTCAGCGCCATCGAAATAGTCTGCGGCGCGGTAGGTAAAGTGGTGCAGGGTGGGGCGCCAGGTCGGGTGATTGGTGGCATTGATGCGGACGCTGGCTGCGATGTTGGCGAACTTGCCGATCGTCGCGCACCAGACGGCGCCGTCCTGCATGATATAGGAGTAGTCGCCCATCTCGACTTCATCGAGGCGGCATCGATCGGCCACTTCCGTGTAACGGCCAAGCGTCGAATTGACGACCCGGGCGGTCTCGTGCACGAGGGGCTCAAGCCCGAGCTTCTTCGTCATGCCGCGACCTTTCGCGGCGAAAACTGCATGACGTCGAGAATGCGGTCGGCGACGGCTTCGCGCACTTCCTCGTCATGGAAGATGCCGAGCAGAGCGACGCCTGCATCCTTCTTGGCGCGGATCATCGAGACCACGACGGCCCGGTTGGCCGCGTCGAGCGAGGCGGTCGGCTCATCGAGCAAGAGCACGGCATGGTCGGTGATGAAGCCACGGGCGATGTTGACGCGCTGCTGCTCGCCGCCCGAGAAGGTGGAGGGCGGTAGCTGCCAGAGGTCGCGCGGCAAATTTAGCCGGCTTAAGAGTTCACTCGCCCGTTCGCGTGCCTCGTCTGCCGAAACACCGCGTGCGACGAGCGGTTCGGCCACCACGTCGAGTGTCGAGACGCGTGGAACGGTGCGCAGGAACTGGCTGACATAACCCAGCGTGCTGCGGCGGACTTCAAGCACCGTGCGGGGATCTGCCGAGGCGATGTCGACGATGCGGCCGCCGTTGTTAACGAGGATCTGGCCCTGGTTGACGGCGTAATTGCCGTAGAGCATCTTCAGGATCGAGCTCTTGCCGATGCCTGAGGGGCCGCCGAGTACGACGCATTCTCCGGCTGCGACAGCAAACGAGACATTGGCCACGACCGGCAGGACCAGCCCGCCGCGCAAGTGCATGGTGAAGCTTTTGGCGACTTCCGAAACGATGAGCGGTGTCGGCATGGTGTTTTCCTTTCGCGACGTCCGTCAGACCTGGAGGATCGAGGAGACGAGAAGCTGGGTATAGGGTTCGCGGGGATCGTCGAGGACGCGGTCAGTCAGGCCGTGTTCGATGACATGGCCGTCCTTCATCACCATCATCCGGTGCGAGAGCAGGCGGGCGACCGCGAGGTCGTGGGTGACGACGATGGCCGAGAGGCCGAGGTCATTGACGAGGCCGCGGACGAGATCGAGCAGACGCGCCTGAACCGAGACATCAAGGCCGCCGGTCGGCTCGTCCATGAAGACGAGACGCGGGCCGGTGACGAGATTGCGGGCGATCTGCAGGCGCTGGCGCATGCCGCCGGAGAAGGCGCGCGGCTGGTCGTCGATGCGGTCGGTCGAGATCTCGACGCGCTCCAGCCATTCGCTCGCCGTCTGGCGGATCTTCCCGTAATGCCGATCACCTATCGCCATCAGGCGCTCGCCGACATTGGCGCCGGCCGAGACGGTCATGCGCAGACCGTCAGCCGGGTTCTGGTGCACGAAGCCCCAGTCGGTGCGCATCAGGAAGCGTCGTTCCGCCTCGCCCATATGATAGAGCTCGCGGTACTGGCCGTCGCGCATGTGGTAGTCGACGCTGCCGGTCGTCGGCATCAGCCTGGTCGAGAGGCAGTTCAGAAGCGTCGTCTTGCCCGAGCCGCTCTCGCCGACAATGGCGAGCACTTCGCCTGGCCAGAGATCGAAGGAGACGTTCGAGCAGCCGATCCGGCTGCCGTAGAACTTCGAGAGGTTGCGAACTTTCAGAAGCGGTTGCTCGCTCATCGGGCGATCCTCCAGGTAATTTTGAGCTGGGCGTTACCCCCCTCTGGCCTGCCGGCCATCTCCCCCTCAAGGGGGGAGATCGGTTGGCGGCGATTGCGCGTCCAGCCAGTAAACGCCCTAGGTTCGGTCGATCTTTCAGAAGAGATTTGTCTACCGGTGGTGGTTGGCCAGCCTACGAGGCCGTGAGCTGATCTCCCCCCTTGAGGGGGAGATGCCCGGCAGGGCAGAGGGGGGTGGCCTACGAACGCGCCGCTCATTCTGCGGCCTCCTTTTTCTGGAAGAGCATTTCGCCGACATGGCCTTCGGCCTGGCGCGTCTCGCAGTGGTCTGTGTCGGAGCAGACGAACATCCGGCCGCCCTTGTCGTCGAGCACCACCTCGTCGAGATAGACGTTGTGGGCGCCGCAGAGCGCGCAGGGCTTGTCGAAGGTCTGGATCTCGAAGGGGTGATCCTCGAAGTCGAGGCTGACGACGTCGGTATAGGGCGGGACCGCATAGATGCGCTTTTCACGGCCCGCGCCGAAGAGCTGCAGGGCTTCGGACATGTGCATCTTCGGATTGTCGAACTTCGGCGTCGGCGACGGATCCATCACATAGCGGCCCTCGACCTTCACCGGATAGGCATAGGTCGTGGCGATGCGACCATGCTTGGCGATGTCTTCGTAGAGCTTCACATGCATGAGGCCATATTCTTCCAGCGCATGCATCTTGCGGGTCTCGGTCTCGCGCGGTTCGAGGAAGCGCAGGGGTTCGGGGATCGGCACCTGATAGACCAGAACCTGGCCCTCTTTCAGCGTCTCCTCCGGGATGCGGTGGCGCGTCTGGATGATCGTCGCTTCGCTGGTCTTGGTGGTGACGGCAACATCGGCGACCTTCTGGAAGAAGGCGCGGATGGAGACGGCATTGGTTGTGTCATCGGCGCCTTGGTCGATCACCTTCAGCGTGTCGTCATGCCCGATGATCGAGGCGGTGACCTGCACGCCGCCGGTGCCCCAGCCATAAGGCATCGGCATTTCGCGGCTTGCAAACGGCACCTGATAGCCGGGGATGGCGATCGCCTTCAGGATTGCGCGGCGGATCATGCGCTTGGTCTGTTCGTCCAGATAGGCGAAATTGTAGGTGGCGAGTTCCATTGCCGGCGCGCTCATTCTGCGGCCTCCTTCAGATCTGTCTGTTCTGTCTTGGCGGCATCGTGCTTTGCCCGCATGCGGCGGACGAGATCGAGTTCGGCCTGGAAGTCGACGTAATGTGGCAGTTTGAGGTGTTCGACGAAGCCGGTCGCCTGGACGTTGTCGCAATGGGAAATCACGAATTCCTCGTCCTGGGCGGGGGCTACGACATCCTCACCGAATTCCTGGGTGCGCAGTGCACGATCGACCAGCGACATGGACATGGCCTTGCGTTCGCTCTGGCCGAAGACGAGGCCGTAGCCGCGGGTGAATTGCGGCGGGGCCTTGGCCGAACCCTTGAACTGGTTGACCATCTGGCATTCGGTGACGCGGATCTCGCCGAGCGAAACGGCAAAACCCAGCTCCGGCACGTCGAATTCGACCTCGACCAGACCCATGCGAATTTCGCCGACAAAGGGGTGGGTGCGGCCATAGCCGCGCTGGGTCGAATAGCCGAGGGCGAGCAGGAAGCCCTCGTCGCCACGGGCCAGCGCCTGGAGGCGCAGGTCGCGGGGCATCGGAAATTCCATCGGCTCGCGGGTGATGTCGCCGGCGACGTGATCCCCGGGCATTTCGCCATCCGGCTCGATCAGGCCTTCGCCGTCGAGAATGTCGGAGACCCGCATGACATGATCCAGGCCCTCCTCGCGCTGCTCGCCCATATCCACCGTCTCGTCATCGAGCAGCGAGGGATCGAGCAGGCGGTGGGTATAATCGAAGGTGGGCCCGAGCAGCTGTCCGCCGGGCAGATCCTTGTAGGTGGCGGAGACGCGGCGCTCGACGCGCATCTTACCTGTTTCGATCGGCCGGGAGGTGCCGAAGCGCGGTAGCGTGGTGCGGTAGGCGCGCAGCAGGAAAATCGCTTCGATCATGTCGCCGCGCGACTGCTTGAGGGCGAGGGCGGCGAGCGCGCAGTCGTAGAGCGAGGCTTCCGCAATGACGCGGTCGACGGCAAGGCCGAGCTGGGCAACGATCTGGTCTATCGTCACCGAGGGCAGCGACCTGTCGCCACGGCGGCGGTCGGCAAGCAGCTTGTGGGCGTTGGCGATGGCTTTTTCGCCACCCTTGACGGCAACATACATGGCTCAGGCCTCCATCTCGCGGATCTTGGTCGTGCGCGGGAGCGCGATGAAACGTCGACCTGCCGTCAGCACCAGGTCGATGCCGCGCGGGAACAGGGCGCGATTGTCGGCCCATTGGCGCAGGAAGGTATCAGGCACACCCTTCGGGGTGATCGTGGCGGTGTCGCGAATGCCGGGGCCTGACAGCTGCAGAGGCTGGCCGCCCTCCAGCGATGCGACCTCAACGACCAGCGTCGTCGAGCGGTCGGGATATTCTTGGGTTCCCAGTGCAAATTGCGCCAGCGAGGGGAACGGTGCTCCCGCTTCGACGAAGGCAAATTTGGCATCGGTCTTTGCGGGCGTCAGGCTGGCGCCGGTGTGAAAGCCGATCCAGCCTGGCAGGGCGGATTTGGCGAGCACAGGCGTGACCCAGATCGGCGTGTCGTGGTCGCAGAGCGTCAGCAGCAGGGCGCCTGCCGCAATGCCAAGCGGTGCGGGTGGCGCGACGGCCACGTCGACGACGCCGATGCTGCCTGGGCGGGCCATGGCGTCCATCACGCTGCGGAAGACGCCTTGAGCATGGGTGACGGCATCCGGGAAACCGCCGTCGAGGCTTTCAGTCACTTCGAGCATCAGTCTTCTCCGCGAACCATGGTGAAGAAATCGACCTTCGTGGCGGCCGTTTCGGCTTCGAGCCGTTCGGCTTCCGTCGCGAGGCGTGTTTCGAGAGGCGTCAGGAGGCGGGTCTCAAGTAGGGCGCGGGCGGTTTCGTCCTGCGCCATTGCATCGAGAACGGCCGAGAGCTCAGCCGCCTTGCGGTCGGTTCCGAGGCGGTAGCCATGGCCGATCCGTCCGTCTGCGAGCCGCACGCTTGCCCGGCTGACCGTCGCTTCGCCGAGGTTGAAGGGAGCGCCGCCACCGCCGATACGGCCCTTGACCATGACGAGGCCAGTCTCCGGGCTGCGCAGGTTTTTGTGAGCCGGCGGCTGGTCAAAGGCGGTTAGGGCGTCTTGAAGTTCGGCGAGCGTGGCCCTGGCCAGCAGATCGATGATCCGCTTTCGATTGGCCTGTGCACCGGGGTCGATTTCGTTGGCTCTGTGCATTGTCAGTCCTCGAAATGTCTAGTAATATAGACAACCATACAAGTTGCTTTAGGAGTAACCCGTGGTCGTGACAAGCTTGTGACAGGGAGCCGGTATTTCCGTGATGCAGAGACAAAAGGGTGTCGCCCTCTGGCGCCAGATTTCCGACCGGATTCGCGCCAACATTCTCGCAGGTCTCTATGACAAGACGGGCATGGTGCCGGCGGAAACGGCGCTGGCGGAGGAATTCGGTGTCAACCGTCATACCGTGCGCGCGGCCCTTTCGGCTCTTGCTCAGGAGGGGATCGTCCGGGCAGCCCAGGGGCGGGGCACGATGATCACCCGGCGCGACAAGTTCGATTTTCCGATCGGTCGCCGCACCCGCTTCACCGAGGGTATCGGCGAGCAGGCCCGTGATCTCAAGGGCATCCTCTTGTCCTCCGCCCGGGAGGTTGCGACGCCCGAACTCATCGAGCGGCTGAAGCTTGATCCCGGTGACGAGGTGCTGAGGCTGGACGGCATCAGGAAGGCCGACGGACGTGCCGTCTCCCGATCCACGATGTGGTTTCCTGCAGAGCGTTTCAAAGGCATCGACAAGGCCTTTGCCGAAACGGGCTCGATCACCCGGGCACTCTCGCTGTCAGGCGTCGACGACTATCTGCGCGACGTGACGGAGATCTCGGCTGTTCACGCGGAACCTGATGATGTCGCACACCTCGAACTGACGCCGGGTGCCATCGTGCTGCTGACGCGGGCCGTCAATACGGATCCGGAGGGTCGACCGATCCAGTTCGCGATCACGCGGTTCCCAGCGGATCGTGTTCAATTCACGATCCGGAATTGATGCGATGCCGCTACGGATGATCTGAACGGCTGCGAAATCAGGAGGTCGGCAGGGTGCCAGCCTCCTGATCTCCCGATCAAACGGCCTGGTAGGCGGCGAGGATCGCGGCGATCTGTTCCGGGCTCAGATTGTTCGACTGGGTGGCCGTGATTGCCTGGAGCTGCGAGGTCGTCATGTTCGAGATCTGGCTGACCGTCAGCCCCGGAATTGCCTGCTGGCTCAAGGCCGCAAGATCTTCCGTCGAGAAGGTCCTCAGATTGTTGGCGCCGAGCGCGGTCAACTGCGCCGAGTTCAGACCCGCGGCCTGGGCTGGCGTGAAGGCTTCCGCCTGGGCCGCTGTCATGACACCAATCTGAGCCACGGTCAGGCCACCGATGGCCTTGGGATCCATGGCTGCAACCTGGGACGTGCTCAGCCAACCCATCCGATCCGTGCCAAGGGTGGCCAGCTGGATGGCGTTCATCGCGCCGATCTGTGCGCTCGTCATGGCACCGAACTGTGCCTGGGTCATCGCCCTCAGCTGGTGATAGGTGAGAGCCGATACCTGGCCGGTTGTGAGTGCGGAGATCTGTTCAGGCTGCAATGTCGCAAGGATGGTGGGCGACAGGCCGCCGATGGCGCTTGGCGAGAGCGCCGCAATATCCGACGAAGTCAGGGTTTCCAAGGCCGTCTGGCTGAAGGCGGCGAGTTGGGTTGCGCTCAGGGCTCCAAACTGCGCGGATGTCATCGCGTCGATCTGGCTGGGCGTCAGGGTGGCGATCTGCGCCGTGCTCAGGCCGGGAATGGCTCTTGCAGACAGTGCGGCGATCTGTGTCGTCGTCAGTGCGGAGATCGTCCCCGCCGAGAGGGAGGCGACCTGGGTCGCCGTCAATGCGCCAATCTGCGTGGCGGTCATCACGCCAAGCTGATCCGGCCGCAACGCATTCAACTGGTCGAAGGTCAATGCACCGATCTGCGCTGCAGTCAGCACGCCGATCTGTTCCTGGCTGAGCGCTGCGATATTGCCCGACGACAGACCGGAGATCGCAGCCGGGGCAATTGCCGCCAGCTCCGCATTCGTGAGTGTCGCAAGCTGCGCTGCCGAAAGGGCGCCAATCTGGGTTGCCGAGAGGGCGCCGATCTGTGCCTGGCTGAGGCTCTCGATCTGGGTGGTCGACATGGATGCGATCTGCGATGCCGTCAGACCCGGTATGGTCTTGACGTTCAGTGCGGCAATCTTGTCGCTCGTCAGCGTGGCAAGACTGTCGTTCGACAGAGCTGCCACCTGCGTGGCGGTCAGGGCGCCGATCTGCGTTGTCGACAGCAGCGTCACCTGCTGCGGTGTCAACGCGCCAACCTGGCTTGCGCTCAAGGCCGCGAGCTGGCTGGCCGTCATGGCGGTGATCTGGTCTGAACCAAGGGCAGCGATCTGCTGGGGAGTCAGGCCGCCAATACCGGCCGCGCCAATGGCCGCGAATTTGGCAGCCGGGAGGTTGGACAGCTGCGTGGGTGTCAGTGCCGCGACCTGTGTGGCGGTCAGCGCGCCCATCTGCGCCGTCGTCAAGGCTTCAATCTGGTTGGTCGACAGGGCTGCGATCTGCGTCGTCGACAAGGCTGCCACTGCGGTCGTGCTCAGAGCTGCGATCTGCTCCTGCGACATCACGCCAAGTGCCGCCGTCGTCAGTGCCGCCGCCTGGGTCGCGCCCAAGCCAGCGATCTGCTTGGTGTTCAGTGCGTCAACCTGCGTTGCTGTCAGTGCGCCGATCTGCTGTGCGCTCATGGCGCCAAGCTGGGCCGGCGTCAGCGCTGCGACCTGATCCAGGTTCAGGGCTGCGATTGTCTCGGTGTCGAGACCACTCAGGGCACTGGTGGTGATCGCGGCGATTTCCGTCGGCTGGAAGGCCAGGATATCCGCGTTGCGCATGACGCTCAGCTGTTCGGCGGTGAGACCGGAGATCTGTGTCGCCGTCATCGCTTCAATCTGACTGGACGACAGGGCCGCAATCTGATCCGTGCTCAGGGCCGAAATGGTGCGCGCGGAAAGCCCCGCGATCTGCTCGCGGGACAGGGAGGCGATGTTGCTCGGAGACAGCGAGGCGATCTGGGCTGCCGTTACGGCCTGAAGCTGGGTCGCGCTCAGCGAAGCAAGCTGGGTCGGTGTGAAGGCAACGACCTGCTCGTTCTTCATCGCCGCGATCTGCGCGGTCGTCAGGCGGGCGATCTGCTCCAGGCTCAGGCTGTCGATCTTGCCAGCAGAGATCGAAGAGATCGCGCTTGTCGAGATCGCGGCTATTTCTGCCGGGGACAGGGCTGCCAGCTGCGCTTCGGACAGGGCACCGATCTGCGCGCCGCTCATCCTGGCAATCTGCGCCGATGTCAGGCCCTCGATCTGGCTGTCATCAAGCGCTTCGATCTGATCCGTCGTCAGACCGGTGATGGAGGTTGGGGAAATCGCCCCGATCTGGGCGGGAGACCAGGCCTTGACCGCCGTGACGGACATGGCCGTCAGCTGTGCGGCACTGAAGGCTGCGATCTGCCCGGTGGTCATGGCTTCCGCCTGAAACGCCGTCAGACCGGCAACCTGTTCGGCTTTCAGTGCCCTGATCTGGGTCGTGGTCAGTGCTGCGACCTGATCTGGCGCCAAAGCACTCAGACGCTCTGCCGGAAGGCCGGTGATACCCTTGGCGCTGATCGCCGCGATCTTGGTCGGCGTCATGGAGGTGATCACCTCTGCCGGCAGCGCTGCGACCTGTACCGCGTTCAGCGCCCCAATCTGACCTGTCGAGAATGCGTCCAGCTGATCAGCGGACATCGCTCCAATCTGACTGGCCGTCAGTCCTGCCACGGCTCGTGCGCTCAGTGCAGCGACCTGCTCTTCGGAGAAGCTGGCAATTGCATCCTCCGGCATGGCTGCGACCTGCGTGCCGGTCAGACCGCGAATCTGGGTCGCGGTCAGCCCGGCGATCTGGTCAGGCGTGAGGGCGGCCACCTGCGTTGTCTTCAGCGCGGCAATTTGCGTTGTCGTCATGGCTCCCAACTGGGCCAGGCTGAGCGAACCGATCTGTGTGGTCGTCAGTCCCGTCACAGCGGACGAGCTGAATGCGCCGATCTGTGCCGGTGAGAGAGCCGCGATTTGCGTGGTCGAGAGGCTCGACACCTGATTCGCCGACATTGCGGCAATCTGCGTGGTGCTGAGGCTCTTCAGCTGGTCGACGCTCATCGCCTGAAGCTGGCCCGCGGTCAGTCCCCCGACTGCTCTCGGTACGAGCGCGGCGATCTGTGTCGTGGAGAAACCGGCGACGGTAGCCGTGGGCAATGCCGCAATCTGTGTTGCGCCGAGGGCGCGAATCTGGGTGACGGTCAGAGCAGCCAGCTGGTCTTCGGTGAAGGCCGCCATCTGGCTGCCGGTCAGTGCCGCGATCTGGGTTGCCGTCAGTGCGGCCGTTTGTGACGGGCTCATGCCCGCTATCTGTTCGGATGTCAGACCGGAGATGGCGCGGGCGTTGATCGCCGAGATCTGTGCGGTCGAGAAGCCTGCGACCTGTGCGACACTCAGCGACCCGAGCTGTCTCGAGGTCAGCCCGCCCATCTGCGCCGTCGTCATGGCCGCGACCTTGTCGTTGCCCAGCGACGTGATCTGCGTGGTCGTCAAGCCGACGATGCCGCGTGCGCTGATGGAAGCGAACTGGCTGGTCGACATTGCGCCCAGCTGGTCGGTCGAGAAGGCTGCGACCTGTGTCGCGCTGAGTGACTGGATCTGAGCCGAAGAAAGAGCCGCGACCTGCTGGGTGGTGAGCGCGGCAATCTGGGTCGGCGTCAGGGCCGCGATCTGGGTGGTCCTGAGTGCCGCGATCTGGGTTGTCGAAAGACCCGCCAGCACCTGGTTCGACATGCTCCTCAAGGCTGCTGTGCTGACGGCAGCAATATCTGAATCGGAGAAGGTTGCCAGATCTTCGGCGCTGAAGGCAGCGAGCTGGGTCGCCGTCAGACGTGCGATCTGACCGGAGGTGAGCGCTTCCGACTGGGCCGTGCTGAGGCTGCCGAGCTGGCTCGAGGTCATTGCGGCGATCTGAGAGGAAGCAAGGCTCGAGACGTCTTCCGTCGACAGGGCCGTAATCTGGTCAAGCGTCAGGCCGGTGATGGAGCGTGGCGCGATAGCCCTGAGCTGGGACGTCGACAGACCGGCCACGGCCTCTGTCTGCAGTGCTCCGACCTGCGACGAGCTCAGGGCGCCAATTTGCGCGCTCGAGAGTTGGCTCACTTCGTCATCTGACCACGAACTGACGGTCTGATTGGAAAGCGTCCGGATCTGGGCGGGGCTGAGGAGTGAAATCGGCGACGTCATGTCTATCGGCCTCTAGTTTGAAACGAATGTGCTCAAAAGGGGTTGGCCGGTGCGCACCCGGCTGACCGCGACGATGCGTCTCGATCTTCCCAACGCCTTCCGGCACAAAGTCTTGCCTGGTGGGTCACAGGAACACCGCTCAGAACGACTTGTTTCTAGTTTGCAAGGCTTGCCCGAGCCTGTGCTTGCTCACCTCCCGGTTGGCGATCCCAGGCGGTAGCTGGGCCGAATATGGCTCGGAAAAGTTGTCTTAGATCAAGGTGCGGGCCTGATCGTGACCGCATCCTTCTGTTCGTCGGCAGCCGGATCGCGCCCGTTGAGGGCTGCCGAGACGAATCGCCGGTCAGTCGGCGAAGAGACGATGAGCGAAAAGGATACGCAATGGCTCCCAGGAATGCGCCCTCGATGGCTTATGCGCTGCCGGTACAGGAGGTTCTGGTGGCCATGGAGGCGGATGCCAAAGGACTTGAGACAGCAGAGGTCAAGCGGCGGTTGGAGGTGTATGGCGCCAACCGTCTCCCCGCAGCGCCCAAGCGAAACGCGCTTCTGCGTTTCCTGGCACAGTTCCACAATGTGCTGATCTATGCGCTGATTGCGTCTGCGGCAGTGACCGGCTTCCTGCAGCATTGGGTCGATACAGGCGTCATCCTCGCTGTCGTGATCGGCAATGCCATTGTCGGCCATTTGCAAGAAGGTCGGGCCGAGGACGCGATGGACGCGATCAGGGTGATGCTGGCGCCGCACGCGGCAGTCCTGCGCGATGGACGCCGTACATCCGTCGATGCGGCAGACCTCGTCCCCGGAGATATCGTCCTGGTCGAGGCCGGCGACCGGATACCGGCAGATCTGAGGCTCCTGGAGGCGCGGAGCCTGAAAGTGGAGGAGGCGGCTCTGACGGGCGAGTCGGTGCCGGTGGACAAGTCCCATGAACCTGTTCCAGGCGACGCCGTTCTGGGCGATCGCAGTTCCATGCTGTTCAGCGGTACGCTGGTTGCCACGGGAACAGGTCGCGGGGTTGTGGTCGCGACGGGCATGGCCACGGAAATCGGCAGGATCAGTGGCATGTTGGAGACGGTCGAGCCTCTCTCGACGCCCCTCGTTCGGCAGATGGATGTCTTCGCCCGCTGGCTGACGCTGTTCATCCTCATGATTGCAGGGCTGCTGCTCGCCTACGGTTTCGTCGTCGGGCATCTGCCGTTTGGCGAACTGTTCATGACCATTGTCGGTCTCTCGGTTGCGGCCATTCCCGAGGGGTTGCCTGCGGTGATGACCATCACGCTCGCCGTTGGCGTCCAGGCCATGGCGGGCCGGAACGCGATCGTTCGGCGTCTGCCGGCGATCGAGACGCTGGGATCGGTGTCCGTGATCTGCACGGACAAGACGGGCACGCTGACGCGCAATGAAATGGTCGTTGCGAGCCTTGTGTCGGCCCGGCATGTCTATGCCGTGGATGGTGAAGGCTACGCACCTCGCGGGGCCGTGCGTTGGAACGATGCAGACGCCAATCCTCAGGACCACGCGGTTCTGATCGAGTTTGCCCGGGCCGCCGGGCTCTGCAATGATGCGGTTCTGCACTCGGCGAATGGGGCCTGGCGCGTGGAAGGCGACCCCATGGAAGGGGCATTGATGGCGCTTGCCGGCAAGATAACCGGTCGCGGCCACGATCCTTTCACAGAGGGATGGCGGCGCGTGGATGCTATTCCCTTCGATGCGGCGCATCGATACATGGCGGTCCTGCATGTGGACGAGCACCATCAGCATCATATCCATGTGAAGGGCGCACCCGAAGCCGTGCTCGGTCTTTGCGCTATGCAGCGCATGCCCGACGGCACGACAGCCGGGCTGGACATGCCGTATTGGGACCGGATGGTCGAGATGCTGGCGGCCGAGGGCCAACGCGTGCTCGCCGTGGCGGTCGGTGTCCCGCCGAATGGCGAAACAGCGCTTTGCCAGGAGACCATCCCGGGTACCCTGACGCTGGTCGGCCTGGTCGGGCTTATCGATCCGCCGCGCCCGGAAGCCATTCGTGCGGTGGCGGATTGTCATCAGGCAGGCATCCGCGTGAAGATGATCACCGGCGATCATGCCGCAACCGCGCGGGCGATCGGCGCGTTGATCGGTCTGAAGAACAGCGAGAAGGTGCTGACGGGAGCGGATCTCGACCGGATGAACGATGCGGCGCTTTCTCTGGCCGCCGCCGAAGTCGATATCTTCGCCAGAACGTCGCCGGCCCACAAGCTCCGTCTGGTGATGGCGCTCCAGTCACGCGGCCTCACCGTGGCGATGACCGGCGACGGCGTGAATGACGCCCCGGCACTCAAGCGTGCCGATGCCGGGATCGCGATGGGTGTGAAGGGTAGCGAGGCGGCCAAGGAAGCGGCCGAACTTGTCCTGGCGGATGACAACTTCGCCTCGATCGCGGCTGCGGTGCGGGAGGGGCGTACCGTCTATGACAACATCAAGAAGGTGATCAGCTGGACCTTGCCGACCAATGCCGGGGAAGCCACGACGATCATCATCGCGCTGTTTGCCGGACTGGCTCTTCCGGTCACCGCTGTCCAGATACTCTGGGTCAATCTGGTCACGGCGATTACCCTTGGACTTGCGCTCGCCTTCGAGCCCTCCGAGGAGGGCACGATGCGACGGCCGCCGCGCCCGCGGAACGAGCCGTTGTTGACCGCTGACCTCATCTGGCATGTCTTGCTCGTCTCCGCGCTCTTCGCCGCTGCCGTCTTCGGCATCTTCTTCTATGCCCTGGACAAGGGCCATTCGATCGAGCTTGCCCGCACCATGGCAATGAATACGCTGGTGGTCATGGAGATCTTCCATGTCTTCTTCATCCGAAACATCTACGGCACCTCGCTCACATGGCGGGCGGTTCGCGGAACAAAGGTCGTCTGGATCTGCGTGATCTCGGTGACGCTAGCCCAGTTCGCCGTCACCTATCTGCCGATCATGCAGTCCTTGTTCGGCACGCAAAGCGTTCCGCTGCAAGATGGAGTGCTGATCGTCGGACTGGGTGTCGTGTTCTTCGCCCTGGTCGAGGTCGAGAAGCAGATGCGTTTGGCCCTGCGAAAGCGGCTCTGAGCCGTTTGGCTGGGCCTCCCAATGGGTCAAATCCGCGTGGGAGCGGCCTCGCGCAAAAAATGCCTCCCGAGGTGGCCGACACCGTCCTGGATATCGGCTTCGATTGCCTTCGACAGGGCAATCGGATCCCTGGCGCGGATCGCATCCATGGCCTCGGCATGGCGGTCGATGCGGTAGCTTTCCTCGAGTTTTGCGGTTGCGAGCCGCATGAAGGGCCCGAGCCGCAGCCAGACGGACTCCATCAGGTCGAGAATGACGCCACTCGCGCCGGGCTCGTAGAGGGTGCGGTGAAAGAGAAAGTTGAGTTCGGTCGAGCGCAGCAGATCGTCGGCCGAGTAGGCATCGTCGATCTGCCCATCGATGATCTGCAACCGCTCGAGACGCCCGGCATCGATATGCGGCAAGGCCCTGACTGCCGCGAGTGTTTCCAATGCCGTTCGCGCCGCGATGATTTCCTCGAACTTAGAGAGTGTCATTTCGGGCACGCGAACGCGCCGGTTGTCGAGATACTCCAGGGCTCCGTCGGCGACCAGACGATGAAGGGCTTCTCGAACAGGCATGGCGCTCACACCCAAGTCTTCTGCGACGCCGTTGATGGTGATCGGGAGGCCGGGAGCGACGGCGCCTGACATCACCCGCGCACGCATCGTGCGGTAAACGCGTTGTTTCAGCGATTCTTCAGCTTTGCGCTCGTCGCTTGCCATCGTTCAGCCGACATCTCCCTGTTCAGCTGGAAATCGCAGCCTGGACAATTCTGTCAAAGCGCGTTCACCCTCTTGAAATTTGATCAAACTAACATTTGGTATAGAGGAAGACAGCGCAAGGCCTGAAGTGCCTCTTTTCGCGTGCTCTAGGAACATCACATGACCGCCAAGACCATAGGCATTCTCGTCACGGGTCATTCACCCGCCGAACTCACGTCCGAATACGGCAACTATGCCGACATGTTCGCAGCACTTCTCGGCAGCTTCGACTTCTCGTTCAAGCGCTATTTCGTCGTTGACGGCGAGTTTCCACAGAGCCCCACCGAAGTCGACGGCTGGCTTCTGACGGGATCGAAGTTCGGCGTCTATGAGGATCACGAATGGATCCGCAAGCTTGAAGATTTCATCCGCCAGGTGCATGCAGCCAAGGTTCCGATGGTCGGCATCTGTTTCGGTCACCAGGTCATGGCCAAGGCGCTCGGCGGCCACGTCGAAAAGTTCAAGGGCGGCTGGTCTGCCGGACCGGTGACTTACAAGCGCTCGGATACAGGCGAAGAGCAGGTGCTGCTGGCCTGGCATCAGGACCAGGTGATCACGGTGCCCGAGGGAGCCGAAGTCGTCGGCAAGACCGACACCTGCGAGAATGCCGTCATCCGCTATGGTGACTGGGGTCTTTCCTATCAGCCGCATCCGGAGTTTTCGCCGCGCTTCTTCGAGGGTCTGGCAGAGGCCCGCAAGGCGGCGATCCCCGAGACCCTGTTCGAGAAGGTGAAGAAGGTCGACGTACCGATCGCGACGGACCGCATTGCTCGGGAAATCGGCGAGTTTCTCGGACGCGACCGCTGATCTTGCTCAGGCGGTCCGTCCAGCGTCCCAGCTTTCCTTGATGAAGGCTTCGAAGAAGTCCGAGAATGTCGCGACCCTCAGCGGCAGTTGCTCATAGGGCGGATAGTAGAGGGTGAGCCAGATTTCCGGCGTGCTCCAGTCGGGGAGCACTTCCACCAGCCGGCCGGCACGCAAGTCCTCCTCGACGATGAAATGCGGCAGAAGGGCGATGCCCTCGCCTGCGGTGGCGAGCTTGCAGAGGAAGTCGCCGTTGTTGATCGAGAATCGGCCCTTCGCTTCGATGATCCTGGTCTGCCCGGGGCGGCTCAGCACCCAGGTCTCCGTTTTCAGCTGATCGTTGTAGCTCAGGCATTCGAGCCCGCTGAGGTCTTCGGGCATGGCCGGCATGCCATGGCGGGCGATGAAGGCGGGTGAGGCGACGAGCAGCCGGGGCACGGGGCGGATCTTGCGCCAGATCGTCGACTTGTCGGTCGGCGGGCCGGAAATGCGGATCGCGAGGTCGTAGTTTTCCTGAACGATATCGATGAAGCGGTCGGAGAGTTCGATTGCTACGCTGGTGCGCGGATGGATGATCGCAAACTGCGACAGGACCGTCGGCAGGACCTTCATACCGAGCGACATCGGGGCCGAGACCCGCAGCGAACCGGCGGTTACCTTCTGCAGGTCGCGGGTTTCTTCCGTGGCGCGGACCAGGCCCTCGACCAGCGGGGCGACACGGGCAGCATAGGCGGCGCCGGCGGAGGTGAGCGAGACCTTGCGGGTGGTTCGCAACAGCAGCTGGACGCCGAGCTGTTCCTCAAGACCGGAAACCGTGCGGGTCACCGATGCGGGCGTCATGCCGAGCAGGCGGGCGGCGGCGGTGAAGCTGCTCTGGTCCGCGACCGTCAGGAAGGTTCTGATCGCTTCAAGCTCGCCCATCGGATTATTGCTCCCAGTGAAATAATATCCGCAATATTACAACTGTTCACAACAGAAAAGCCATGGCCCATATTCCGTTCAACAGAACAGGACCGGCGTCAGTGCCGGGAAAGGATCAAAGCCATGATTACTGAGATTAAAGGCCTGCATCACGTTACCTCGATGGCCGCGGATGCCCAGGAAAACAACGACTTCTTCACCAAGACGCTCGGCCTGCGCCGCGTCAAGAAGACCGTCAACTTCGACGCTCCCGATGTCTATCACCTCTATTATGGCGACGAAGTCGGCAATGCCGGTTCGGTCATGACCTATTTCCCCTTTGCCAATATGGGCAAGGGCGGCCGTGGCGCCGGTGAAGTGTCGGAGACCGTCTTCTCCGTGCCGAAGGGCACGCTCGGCTTCTGGCAGGAGCGCCTGTCGAAGGAAGGCGTGAAGGAGCTTGGCTCCTATTCGCTCTTCGGTGAAGACCGCCTGCGTTTTGCCGGTCCCGATGGCGATGGCTTTGCCCTTGCCGAAGTCGATGGCGACAGCCGCGTGCCGTTTGCCGGTGGTCCGGTCGGTGTCTCCGAAGGCATTCATGGCTTCCGGGGCGTGACCATGCGGCTGCGCGACGAAGGTGCCACGGGTGAACTCCTGAAGTTCATGGGCTATCAGCCGGTCGACAAACAGGGTGACTTCGTGCGCTACGCAGTCCCCGGCGGCAATGGCGCCGATTATATTGACCTCGAAGTCCTGCCCGGTGCATCGCGTGCCCAGCAGGGCGCCGGATCGGTCCATCACGTGGCCTTTGCCGTCGAAGACCGTGCTGCCCAGCTCGACGTGCGCAAGGCGCTGCTCGACACGGGATACCAGGTGACGCCGGTTATCGACCGCGATTACTTCTGGGCGATCTATTTCCGCACGCCGGGTGGCGTGCTGTTCGAGATTGCCACGAACGAACCGGGCTTCAACCGCGATGAAGACACCGCTCATCTCGGCGAGGCGCTGAAGCTGCCGACCCGCTACCAGCAGTATCGCTCGCAGATCGAAGCCCATCTGACCCCGATCAAGGACTGAACGCACAGTCAGGACGGCGCCTGAACGATCAGGCACCGTCCCTGTTGCGGAGGAAAGCATCATGGCAATCGACAGCTATATCCATCTCCATCAGGCACCCCAGGGTGCCGCACCCCTGGTCTTCACCTTCCATGGGACCGGTGGAGACGAACATCAGTTTCCGGGTCTTGTGAGACAGGTTTTGCCCGAGGCGGGGATCGTCTCACCGCGCGGAGATGTTTCGGAATACGGGGCAGCCCGCTTCTTCAAGCGCACCGGCGAAGGCGTTTACGATATGGCCGATCTCGCCGAGCGGACGGCGAAGATGGCGGCATTTATCCGGGCTCACAAGGCGCAGAACCCGGATCGCCCGATCTACGGTCTCGGTTATTCGAACGGTGCCAACATTCTGGTCTCCGTCCTCTTCGAAGCGCCCGATCTCTTTGACCGCGTTGTGCTGATGCATCCGCTGATCCCCTTCGATCCGCCGGCGCAGCCGGGGCTTGGATCGCTCTCCGCGCTGATCACGGCTGGCCAACGCGACCCGATCTGCCCGCTGCCGCTCACCGAGCGTCTGGTCTCCTATTTCGAAGCGCAGGGTGTGTCGGTCGAGACCTTCCTGCATCAAGGTGGGCATGAGGTCTCGCAAGGCGAAGTCGATGCGATCGCGGCCTTCCTGCACAAGGCCTGAGATCAGGACATCCACTTGAGAAGGCCCGAGGCAGAGCTTCGGGCCTTTGGCGTTTCGGGGGTCTCAGCCGATCCGGATGAGGGCCTTGATCAGGCCAGATTTTTCGCGCGCCCAGCGCGGCAGGTCTTCCGCCAGATCGTCTAGCGTCGTGCGATGGGTGATCAGCTGGTCGATCGGCACCAGACCGTCCGCAATCGACTTGCGTACATGATCGAAATCGATGCGGGTGGCGTTGCGGCTGCCGATCAGCATCATCTCGCGCTTGTGGAATTCCGGATCGGAGAAGGTGATGTCCTCCTTCACGACGCTGACCAGGACGAGAGCGCCGCCATGGGCGACGAAGCGGAAGGCGCGTTCCATCGAGGCACGGTAGCCTGTGGCATCGAAGACCACGTCGAAGCCGTCGCCACCGGTCAATTCGGCGACCGCTGTGTCCAGGCGATCATCGGCAAGCAGGCTCGAGGTGAAGCCGAGGCGGTCCGCTGCCATGGAGAGCCGTTCCGGACTGGTGTCGAGCAGGGTCACCTCGTGGCCGGCGATGCGGGCGAAGATCGCCGTGCCGAGGCCGATGGGGCCGGCGCCGATCACCAGTGCCCTTGAGCCTGCTGACGCCAAGGAGCGACGGACGGCATGGGCGCCGATCGCCAGGAATTCGACGGTGGCTGCGGCTTCCGGCGAAAGATCGTCTGCCGGATAGAGATTGCCAGCGGGAACGGTGATTTCCTCGCACATGGCGCCATCGGTATGCACGCCCAGCACGCGGATATGGGTGCAGCAATTGGGCTTGTCCTTGCGGCAGGCGATGCAGGTGCCGCAGGCGATGTAGGGATTGACGATGACCTGTGTGCCGACGGCGAGGTTCACGCCTTCGCCGGCTTCGCGGACGACTGCCGAGATCTCGTGGCCCATAACGCGGGGATATTCGAGGAAGGGGTGTTTGCCTTCGAAGATATGGTAATCCGTCCCGCAGATCCCGACATGGCTGATGGCGATACGGGCTTCGCCCCGTTTGGGTCGGGGTGCGGGATCGCGCTCGACGATGTCCAACCGGCCCGGTTCAACACACAATGCGGCCTTCATGCTGGTTCCTTTCGGTGCCCCGGCAAGGTTTTTTAAAAAAAAGGGGATGCCATTCGCGGCATCCCCACCTTGGGAAAAATCAGCGGCTGCCGCGGCGGCGAAGCTGGTCGAAATAGACGATCAGGATGATCAGGGCACCGGTGATGATGCGCTGCCAGAAGGAGTTGACGTTCATCAGGTTGGCGCCGTTGTTGATCGTCGCAAGAATGAAGGCGCCGAGCAGCGGGCCTTGCACCGATCCGACGGCGCCGAAGAGGCTGGTGCCGCCGATGACCGAGGAGGCAATCGCCTGCAGTTCCCAGCCTTCAGCCTGGGTGGCATTGCCGATGCCGATGCGCGAGGCAAGCAGGATGCCGACGAAGGCCGCGCAGGTCGAGGACAAGATATAGGCCATGTAGATGGTGCGGTTGACATTGACGCCCGACAGGCGTGCCGCCTCGCTGTTGGAGCCGACCGCGAAGAGATAGCGGCCCCAGCGGCTCAAGTGCAGGAAGATATAGGCGGGAACGGCGACCACGATGACCATCCAGAAGAGGCTGGGCACACCGAGGAAGTCGGCACGGGCGAAATTGGTGAAGGCCTCGTTGGAGATCGAGATCGTCGAGCCATTGGTAATCAGGAGGCCGATGCCGCGCAGCGAGGTGAGTGTCGCGAGTGTGATGATGAAGGGCGGCAGGCCCATGCGGACGATGCCGAAGGCGTGGAACATGCCGATCGCGACACCCATCAGGAGCGTCAGGATGATGGCGATCCACACCGGAACGCCGGCTGCGAGCAACCAGGCGATGATGACGCTGGCAAAGCCGACCACGGCGCCGACCGAAAGATCGATGCCGGCGGTGATGATGACGAAGGTCTGGCCGACGGCGAGGATTGCCGTCATCGAGCCCTGACGCAGCAGGTTGCTGATGTTGTTGGGCGTCCAGAAGCTGTTGGTTGCGAAACCGAGCAGCAGCCAGAGGAAGAGCAGGAGACCGAGCAGCGTGAGGCTGAAGAGGATGCTCATGCCCCTCTTCGGCGCGACCTTGGTCTCGGTGGTGTCGGTGCTCATTGGTGTCCTCCCAGTCGTCTTTTCATGTCGTTTGTTCTTGAGGGCATCTTGTCTCAGACGCCGATCGCCTCGGTCAGCACATCCTCATGCGAGGCCGTCCGGTAATCGTGGCTCGCCACCAGCCTGCCCTGGCGGAAGACATGCAGCCGGTCCGACAGTTCGTAGACCTCGGGCAGATAGGACGAGATCAGGATGATGCCGGCGCCCTGCTTCAAGAGCTCGGTAAAGAGGCGATAGATTTCCGCCTTCGTGCCGACATCGACGCCGACGGTCGGCTCGTCGAAGATGAAGAGGCGTGCGCCGTGGCTCAGCCACTTGCCGATGACGATCTTCTGCTGGTTGCCGCCGGACATGGCGGAAGCCAGCACGGCACGGGTCGGCGTCTTGATCTTCAGATCGTTGATCTGCTTGTCGGCGTTTCCGGCTTCCAGCTTCGGGCTGATGGTGAGGCCTCGGCTCAGGCGTCCGAAGACCGGCAGATTGATGTTGAGGCCGATCGGCAGGTTGAGGCACAGCCCCTGGTCGCGACGGCTTTCGGGGGCGAGCGCAATGCCGAGATCCATGGCCTTGCGTTCGGTGTCGATGACGACCTTCTTGCCGTCCCAGAAGACCTCGCCTGCGCTGCATTTGTGGCGACCGTAGAGGCCCAGCGCAAATTCGCTGCGGCCGGCGCCGATCAGGCCATAGAGACCGACGATCTCGCCCGAGCGGACCGAAAGCGAGACATCCGAGAAGCCCGGGCCGGACAGGCCTTTCGTCTCGAGGATGGTCGCGCCGATCGGCAGTTTTTCCTTGTGGTAGATCTGCTCGATCGAGCGGTTGATCATCAGCGAGATGAGTTCGGCGTCATTGGTCTCGCCGATCAGGCGGGTGCCGACATGGGTGCCGTCGCGCAGGACCGAGACGCGGTCGGCGAGCTCGAAGACTTCTTCCATGCGGTGGCTGATATAGACGATGGTCACGCCTTCCGACTGCAGGCGGCGGATGAGCCGGAAGAGCTGGGCGGATTCCTGACGCGTCAGATAGGCGGTCGGCTCGTCGAAGATGAGGAAGCGGATGCCGCGCATCGCGGCACGCGCGGTTGCCACCAGCTGCTGCTGGCCGATCGTCAGGTTGCCGAGGATTTCGCCAGCGGGCAGGTTGAAGCCGAGGTCGTCGAGGACATTCTGCGCGGCTGTCGTCATGGCGCGCTGGCGCATGATGCCGCCGGACGACATCTCGTCGCCGAGGAACATGTTTGCGGCGACGGAGAGATGCGGGCAGAGCACGACTTCCTGATGCACGGCATTGATGCCGCGCTGGATGGCTTCGTTCGGCGTGGCAAGCGCAACTGGCTTGCCGCACCAGCGGATCTCGCCCGATGTGCGCGGAATGACCCCGGTCAGAAGCTTGATGAGGGTGGATTTGCCGGCGCCGTTTTCGCCGACGATGGCGTGGATTTCACCGGCGAGGAAGGTGACCGTCGCAGGCTTCAGAGCCTCGACGGCGCCATACTTCTTCTGCAGGCCGACGAGCTCGAGGATCGGCGTTCCCGGCGGGATGCGATCGGTCTCCAGCAGTTCCGGCTGGTCGTCATGCCGGTGGCTCACATCGTGCAGCGAAGTCATGTAATTCCTCCCAAATCACAGCGAAAGCGGCCGACGCCTCCCGCGTCCGCCGTTTCCGATCCGGCACGCGCGACGGATGCCGCGCGTGCCGAAGTCTCGATCAGTTGACCTTCGGGTTCAGAAGGGCATCGATCTTCGGGTCTGCCATGTTGGCCTTGGTCACCAGGTTTGCACCGGTGTCGACGAAGGTTTCGACCTTCTCGCCCTTGGACACGGCAAGCGCGGTCTTCACGCCGTCATAACCCATGCGATACGGATCCTGGACGACGAGGCCGGCGAGAACGCCTTCCTTCAGGAAGCCGACGGTCTTTTCATCCGAGTCGAAGCCGATGACCTTGATCTTGTCGCCGAGCTTGTTTTCGGCAATCGCCTGGCCAACGCCCTGTGCCATGATCAGGTTGGAAGCGAAGACGCCGACGAGGTTCGGGTTGGCGGTGATCAGGTCGGTCATGATGTTGAGGCCGGTGGTGGCCTGGCCGTCAGCGAACTTGTCGACGGTGACCTTGATGCCCGGATACTTGGTCTTCAGCTGGTCCAGGAAGCCTTCGCGACGCTGGTCGAGCGAGCCGACGCCCGGAAGGCTGGTGATGATGGCGACTTCGCCTTCTTCCTTGCCGGTTGCTTCCTTGATGGCGGCAACGAGACCGTCAGCGGCGATGCGGCCGCCCTGAACGTTGTCGGTGGTCAGGAACGAGGTGAAGGCCTTGGAATCCGCGCCGGAGTCGATGCCGATGATCGGAACGGACTTGGCGGCTTCATCGATCGGCTTGCCGAGTGCCTTGAACTCGGTCGGCGAGATGACGACGGCGGCCGGCTTGCCGGCGACGGCGTTCTCAAGAATGCTGATCTGGCCGTTGATGTCGGACTCGGACTGAGCGCCCAGTTCCGGCACGTTCACGCCGAGGTCCTTGCCGGCCTGGCGGGCGCCGGCGAGCACGATCTGCCAGTAGAAGGACGTGGTGTCCTTGACGATGATCGGAATGGTCACGTCCTGGGCGAAGGAAGCGGCCGGCATCATCGACGTCATCATTGCAGCGCCTGCGATCCCCATGAGGGCGCGACGAGTCATGCTCTTCAGAATGGTCATTGTGGGTTCTCCTCTCAACGCGTCCTGTTCCTCCGGTTAGATCGGCCCGCAGAACGCAACCAGGTCGATCTTTATCGATAAAAAACATTTTATCGAGGCACGCTACTCCAGCATCCTGGAGATTGCAAGCGGACAAAAGCGGTCTCCTCCAAACCCCTTTCGCCCTTGTTTTGAGGGCATTCCGGACCTTTTCAGACCCGGTGAACCTCTTCCGGATAAACGACGCCCTTCTTCAGGATGACGTTGCCGCAAATCCGCAATTCCGTGGTCGCGACGATATAGGCCGCCGTCTGCGCCCGCTCGTAAAAGGCAAACCGCTCGAGGCTTTCGAGCTGGAAGTCACCCGCAAGCCTGGTGATCATGGCCTGGAACTCCGCGCAGATTTCCGGGACCGCATGCGGGTCGCCGACGACCTGCATCCGCCAGGCCGCATCGTCGACGAACTGGTCGAGCGGCATATGCGCCAGGATCGCCTCCAGGATCTCGACGGCGCCGACGCCATCGGCGCGGATGACCGGCGGACCCATGGTCGACGCCGGGAAATTGCCGTCGGCAATGACGATCTCGTCGCCGTGGCCCATGGTGGCGATGGCGTGCAGAAGGTCGGGTCCGAGCAGGGGATGGATGCCTTTCAGCATGGTCTGCTCCTATTCCCGGACCGCTTCGTCGCCGAGCGGCGGTGCGACCAGCGTATGGGCCTCGAAGGGGGCGAAGGCAGAGGCCGGCAGTTCCTCCGTCGTCAGCGCCATGTTGCGGTCGAGGCTTTCCGGCTTTGCCGTGCCGATGATGACGGAGGCGACCGCCGGATGATGCAGCGGAAACTGCAGGGCAAACTGGGCAAGCGGCTTGCCGGCCTGCTTCGCCAGACCCTCCATGGCGCGCACCTTGGCAAGCACCTCGTCGGTTGCCGGCGTGTAGTCGAAATGGGCGCCGGGCACGGCACCTGTCGCGAGAATGCCGGAGTTGAACACACCGCCTGCGGTGATCGAGGTGCCGCGCTTCTCGCAGAGCGGCAGCAGTTCCTCGACGGCGGATCGATCGAGAAGGGAATAGCGACCGGCCATCAGGATGACGTCGATGTCGATGTCGGCCATCATCTCCAGGCAGGCAGGCACCTCGTTGACGCCAAGACCGAAGGCCTTGATGGCGCCGGAGGATTTCAGTTGGTCGAGCGCCTTGTAGCCGCCGTCGCGCAGCTGCTTTGCATAGCGATCATTGACCGCGCGACCATGGGTATAAACGCCGATATCGTGGACATAGAGGATGTCGATGCGGTTCAGGCCGAGGCGTGCATAGCTGAAATCGACCGACCGCATGATGCCGTCATAGCTGTAATCATAGACCAACTTGAAGGGCAGCGGATCGACGAAGCCGACATTCGGGATCTGATCCTTCGGCACAGGTGCCAGCAGGCGGCCGACCTTGGTCGAGAGCACATAGCTGTCTTCCGGCTTGTCGCGCAGGAAGTCGCCGACATAGCGCTCGGCCTGACCGAAGCCGTAGTGCGGGGCCGTGTCGAAATAGCGGATGCCGTGATCCCAGGCCGCCTGCAGCGTGGCGATCCCGACATCGCGGGGGCAGGGCCGGTACAGGCCGCCGAGCGGGGCAGTGCCGAAGGAGTATTCGGTCACTTCCAGAGCGGTCTTGCCGATGCGTCTCGTCTTCATGCTGATATCCGGATCCCTGTTGTCGAGGTCAGAGCGTGGCACCGAGGTGCCACGGCACGAATTCGTTGTCGCCGTAGCCGAAGAGCTCGCTCTTGGTCTTCTTGCCCGAGGCGGTCTCGATGATCAAATCGAAGATGTCGCGGCCAAGCCCGGAGACGCTGGCATCCCCCGTGGCGATCACGCCGCAGTCGATGTCCATGTCCTCTTCCATCGAATTGTAGAGGGCGGTGTTGCTCGTCAGCTTGATGGAAGGCACGGGACGCGAGCCGAAGCAGGAGCCGCGGCCGGTGGTAAACGCAATGACATTGGCGCCACCTGCCACCTGTCCCGTGGCTGAGACCGGGTCGTAGCCGGGGGTATCCATGAAGACGAGGCCGCGTTCGGTGACGCGTTCGGCATAGTTGTAGACGGCCGTCAGCGGCGAGCGTCCGCCCTTGGCGACGGCACCGAGCGACTTTTCCAGAATGGTGGTCAGGCCACCCTTCTTGTTGCCGGGCGACGGATTGTTGTCGAGGGATGCGCCATGCTGGGCGACATAGGCCTCCCACCAGGAGATCAGCCCGTCGAGCTTGACGGCGACGTCCTCGTTGACGGCACGGCTGCGCAGGAGGTGTTCGGCGCCATAGATTTCCGATGTTTCCGACAGGATCGCTGTCCCGCCGGCACCGGCGAGGATATCGACGGCAACGCCGAGCGCCGGGTTGGCGGTGATGCCGGAGAGGCCGTCAGAGCCACCACACTGAAGGCCGACGATGATCTCGCTGACGGAGATCGGTTCACGACGGAGCGTGCCGACTTCGGCTGCAATCTCTTTCAGGATCGCAAGGGCGTTTTCGACCGCGCGGCGCGAGCCGCCGGCATCCTGGATGTTGAAGTGGCGCTTGGAGGCGCCGGCGCCGCTTTGGCCATAAAGCGTCAGCTGGTTCACTTCGCAGCCGAGACCGACCATCAGCACGCCGCCGAAGTTCACATGCCTCGTGTAGCCGGCTATCGTTCTGTGCAGCGTGCGCATGCCGTCGCCGGTCGAACTCATGCCGCAGCCCTGGTCGTGGACGATCGGCACAAAGCCGTCGATGCCCTCGTAGTGGGGCAGAATGGTGCGGTTGGCCGCATCCGCGATGGCGCGACAGACTGTGGTAGAACAGTTCACGCTTGCGATGATGCCGATGTAGTTGCGGGTGGCCGCACGCCCGTCGGCGCGGCGATAACCCATGAAGGTACGGGATTTGTCGGCGGCTGTTGCGGCTTCTGGCTGGGCAAGTCCGCTGACCGAGAGGCGGTCTTCATCGAAGGCGAGATTGTGGGAATGGACGTGGTCGCCAGCGGCAATGTCCGTGGTCGCGCGACCGATCGCCTGGGCGTATTTGACGACCGGTTCGCCCTTGTGGATCGCGCGCACGGCCACCTTGTGGCCGGGGTCGATCTTGGTCGCCGCAGCCGCGCCGCCGGGCAAGACATGCCCCGGCTCAATGGCAACAGTGGTCACGGCAACATTGTCGTCCTGCGATAGCAGGATGCAGGCTGGTTTCGACACCCGAGGTTTCTCCCATGCGTCCGGTGACACCGGATCCTGTGTTTTGTCTTTTATCGGCAATAGACAGTTGCTCGTCAATGGGTATGATATCGATAAAGAACAATTTGCTCCCGCATCCTACGATGCAGGGGGCGGGAGGATCAGGACCCAAAGCAAGAGGAGGCAGGGCCGCTGCAATCGGCGGTTTCTGTTGCGCGAACCCGAGTCTTGCGCCATGAGGCGTAAGATCGACCCGCCCGCATCATTTCAACCCAGGCAGAGCCATGGCCAAGCAGAACACCGTCTTCAAAGACGCCTACAACCGCACGCTGAAGCTGATCGAGGAAACGGATACGCTTCCCTCGGAGCCGGAGCTTGGCGGACTGCTCTGCGTCAGCCGGACGACGGTGCGCGCGGTTCTGACGCGGCTCGGCGAAGTCGGGCTGGTGGCCTGGGACAAGCGTTCGAAGACGGTCCTTCGCAGGCCTCTGCGGAGCGATTATTTTCCGGACGAGGAGACGAGTTCGCTCTCGGAAATCATCGAGCGCAGCTTCATGCGACGCATTCTGGCTGGCGGGGCGCAACCTGGCATGCAGATCAACGAGCTGGAGCTTGCCCGCGAAATCGGTATCGGCACGACCAGCGTGCGGGAATTTCTCATTCGTTTCAGCCGCTTCGGTCTTATCGAGAAGCGTCCGAATAGCCATTGGGTGCTGAAGGGTTTTACCCGCGAGTTTGCGCTTGAGCTGACCGAAGTGCGCGAAATGTTCGAATTGCGATCGGCCGCGGCCTTCGTGCGTCTCGCGGAAGAGCATCCCGCCTGGGCGGAGCTCAAGGCGGTCGAGGCGCAGCATCACGCGCTGCTGGCCGATATCGACAATCGTTACATGGAGTTTTCGGAGCTCGACGAACGCTTCCATCTGCTGGTCCAGAAGGCGTCGAGCAACCGCTTCATCATCGACTTCTACGACATCATTTCGATCGTCTTCCACTACCACTACCAGTGGAACAAGACGAATGCGCGGGCGCGCAACCAGCGGGCGCTCGAGGAGCATATCGATTATATCCGGGCTCTCTTTTCCCGCGATCCATCGGCAATCGAAAAGGCCTGCCGCCAGCATCTGAAATCCGCGCGTGAGACGCTGCTGCAATCGATCCAGGAGACCGCCTGATCCATGAACACGCCCATCCTGCAATTCGGCACGAGCCGGTTTCTACAGGCGCATGCCGATCTCTTCGTCAGCGAAGCCATGGAGGCGGGAAGGGCGCTGGGGGCGATCACCGTGGTGCAGACGACCGGCGATGCCATGCGCGCCGGGCGGATCGGGGCCTTGTCGGCTCCGGATGGTTTCCCCGTGATCATTCGCGGGCTGGAAAACGGGGTGGCTGTCGAGCACACACTTCGGGTCCGTTCCGTCGCCCGATCGCTGTCGACAGCGGTGGACTGGGCCGAGGTCACCAGGATCTTCGTCGACGAGGCGCGTGTCGTTCTCTCGAACACTGGCGACAAGGGCTATGCGCTTGTCGATGGCGACCGTCTGGACGGCGTTCCGCAGTCCTTCCCGATGAAGCTTCTTGCGCTGCTCAAAGCACGCTACGAGGCGGGCGGTGGACCGCTGACGATCCTTCCCTGCGAGCTGATCTCGCGCAATGGCGATGTCTTGAAGCGCCTGATCGCCGATCTTGCCAGACAGCATGTTGCTGTCCCGGACTTCGATGTCTGGCTTTCCGAACGGGTGATCTGGGGCAATACGCTGGTGGATCGGATCGTCTCCGAGCCGATCGAGCCGGCAGGGGCGATTGCCGAGCCCTATGCGATCTGGGCCATTGAACGGCAGCCGGGTCTCACCGTCCCTTGCGAGCACCCCTCAATCAAGGTGGTCGATGACCTGACGCCCTATGAGCGGCTGAAACTGCATATCCTCAATCTCGGCCATACGGTGCTGGCCGATCGCTGGTTGAAAGACGCAAGACCCGAGGCGGAATGCGTCAAGGACATCCTGGCGGATGCCGCGATCCGGGCGGAGCTTGAGACGATCTACGCGCAAGAGGTCATACCGGGTTTTCGCCAGCATGGCCTGGGTGACGAGGCCGAGGCCTATGTGGCCACCACGCTCGAGCGGTTCCTCAATCCCACTCTGGACCACAGGCTGCGCGATATCGCCGGCAACCATGCCGAAAAGATCGTTCGCCGCATCACCGGTTTTCAGGACTGGTGTCCCGGCGTCGCCATGCCGAAGCTGTCGGCGATTGTCGCTCGATAACAGCGTGGTTTCTCAGGCCGGCGGCAGGCCTTTTGAGCGCATGCGACGACGGAAGGCGGTCGGCTTCTCCACAAAGCGTTCGCTGAAGGCTTCATAGAAGCGCGAGACCGATCCAAAGCCACTTTCGAAGGCGACATCGGTGATCGAGAGATCGGTCGAGATCAGCAGCGATTGGGCCGTGTCGAGGCGATGGCGGACGATCGCCTGATTGATGGTGTGACCAACGGCGCGCTTGAAGATCGACATCGCGTAGTTCGGATGCAGGCCGACGGCGCGTCCGACATCCTCGGCCGAGATGTTTTCCAGCGCGTGTTCAGCGATGAAGCGCAGCATGCGTTCGATATGCTCGACGCGCTCGCTGTCATTGGCGCTGAAGCTGGCAATCGCCGAGCCTTCCTCGCGCAGGTCCCGCCAGCCGTCGCGTTCGATGCGGAGAACCCGTGCGGTCAGTTCGTTGCGGACGATCTCGGTCAGGTTCTCATCGCCGGCCAGAAGCTCCTCGCGCCAGCGCTGGAAGATGTCTCGGTCCCAGGAGCGGATTTCCAGCGCTTCGATCATGGCGCCACGAAACACGGCATCGCGGAAGCGGCTGAGATTGGCAAGCCCCAGGAAGACCGACATCGGCACATAGAGGCAGACGAAGCGCGTGCCTTCACTGCGATCGATAACCTGATGCGGGATCATGCCCCAGAAGAGGCAGAGGCGACCCTCGTCGACAGTCAGTTCGCGGCCGTCGAACCAATAGGTCATCTGACCCGTCAGGACGAAATTCAGCTCGATCTGGCTGTGCATGTGTGGTCCGGCCATACGGTGAACCGTCAGGCTCTCGCCGGCACAAAATCGGTGATCGCCGAAGATGACCAGCGGGTGTCGCGGGTCGTGATCGGGATGCACCGGGACGGATTCATCGGCCAGCAGTGGCTTCACATATTCCAAATCTTAGGATCCCGGAAAAGTTACAGCAAAACTCGGTAGATTATTACGGGTTTGAATCGGATGATCAAGGCGAGCTGATAAATCTGTCCCGGCGGGATCCGGGGTCAGGGCTCCGCAGATATGTTGCATACCGGTCATAGGGAGGAAAACATGACCTTTTTCAAAAGCCTGAGCGCCATCGCTCTGGGTGCTGTCCTGCTGTCGTCCACCGCATTTGCCGGTGAGATCGTACTCAATTCGAACCACTCCGACCCGGCGCCGAAGAAGGCGATCGAGGACCTGATTGCGGACTTCCAGGCCGCCAATCCAGGGATCACGGTCAAGTGGAACAACTTCGACCATGAAGGCTACAAGTCCGCCATCCGCAACTTCCTGACCGCCGACGCTCCTGACGTTGTTGCCTGGTTTGCCGGCAACCGCATGGAGCCGTTCGTCACAGCAGGTCTGTTCGAAGACGTCACGGACGTTTGGGATGCCAATGGCCTGAACGACCAGCTGAAGTCGGCCGCACCTTCGATGACCATCGACGGCAAGAAGTGGGGCGTGCCCTACACCTACTACCAGTGGGGCATTTACTACCGTAAGGACATCTTCGCCGAACAGGGCATCGAGCCGCCGAAGACCTGGGCCGAGTTCCTGGCTGCCTGCGAAAAGCTGAAGTCCGCCGGTATCACCCCGATCACCATCGGCACCAAGGCTCTGTGGCCGACGGGCGGCTGGTTCGACTATCTGAACCTGCGCGTCAATGGCTACGAGTTCCACATGGAGCTGACCTCGGGCAAGGTTCCCTACACCGATCCGCGCGTAAAGGCCGTGTTCGAGAAGTGGGGCGAACTGGTCAAGGCCGGCTACTTCAACGAAAACCATGCCGCGATCGACTGGCAGGATGCCATCCCGCAGATGGTGCAGGGCAAGGCTGCCATGTATCTGATGGGCAACTTCGCCGTCGCCACCATGAAGGACGGCGGTCTGAAGGAAGAGCAGATCGGCTTCATGCAGTTCCCGGAAATCACCCCCGGGATCCCGATGGCCGAGGAAGCGCCGACCGACACCTTCCACATCCCGTCGGGTGCGAAGAACAAGGAAGATGCGAAGAAGTTCCTCGCATTCGTTGCTTCGCCGGCTGCCCAGTCGAAGATGAACGCGACGCTCGGCCAGCTGCCGGTGAACAACCAGTCGGAAAAGCCGTCTGATCCGTTCCTGCAGGCCGGTTTCGAGATGCTGTCCAACGCCTATGCGCTGGCACAGTTCTACGATCGTGACGCCGATGCCGAAATGGCAAAGGCCGGCATGGAAGGCTTCCAGGAATTCATGGTGAAGCCTGACCGTCTCGATGCGATCCTGGAGCGTCTCGAAAAGACTCGCGCCCGCATCCATAAGTAAGCTTTAGAGCTCCCTGCGCCGGGTGCTATGGGTCTCCCTGGGCCCATGGCATCCGGTTGCCGTTTCCCGTTCCCTCAGAGGTGCCGCCATGAGCAACACCGTTCCAACGACTTCCAGCTTCTGGAAGCGCAACCAGCAGACGCTCGCGCCGATTCTCTTCCTGGCGCCCGGCATGCTGATGTTCGTGATCTACGTGCTTGTCCCGATCTTTCAGTCGATCTGGATCAGCTTCCACGACTGGGACGGTCTCGGAGCGATGACCTGGATCGGGCTTGGCAATTATGTCGAACTGCTCGACGACGATTCCTTCTATGTCTCGCTTGAGAACAACCTCATCTGGCTGGTTCTCTATCTTCTGGCGATCCCCGCGGGTCTGGCCGTCGCACTTTTCCTCAATCAGACGGTCACCGGGATCCGGCTCTACAAGTCGCTGTTCTTTTTCCCGTTCGTGATCAGCCAGGTCGTTGTCGGCCTCATGTTCACCTGGTTCTACGCGCCGGACTTCGGTCTGTTCTCCAAGCTTGTCGAAATGGTCACCGGCGAACAGTTCGCCGTGCTCGCCGACGAGCGCTTCGTCACCTACGGGATCATCGTCGCCGGTCTCTGGCCGCAGACGGCCTATTGCATGATCCTCTACCTGACGGGTCTCAACAACATCAATCCAGAGCAGGTCGAGGCGGCCCGCATGGATGGTGCCAAGGGCCTGAAGCTGCTCTGGTATGTGATCCTGCCGCAGCTTGCGCCTGCAACCTTCATTGCCATGGTGGTGACGGTCATCGGTTCTCTGCGCTCCTTCGACCTCGTGTCGATCATGACCGCCGGCGGCCCTTACGGATCGAGCCAGGTTCTCTCCTACTTCATGTATGAGCAGGCGCTCTCCGAATATGGCTTCCGCATGGGTTACGGTGCATCGATCGCGGTCGTGCTGTTCCTGATCATGATGGTCTTCATCTCGCTCTTCATCGTCCGCATGCTCGCTCAGGAAAGGAACGCCTGATGTTCCCCACTCCGATCCAGAAGGCCTCGCCATTCGCGCAGACGGCCTACAAGATCCTGCTGCCGATCTCGCTCTTCCTGTGGCTTTTGCCGCTGATCGGCGTCGCCATCACTTCGGTTCGCCCGGCGGGTGACCTCGCCGCCGGCAACTATTTCGGCATTCCCTCGGGTTTTGCCGGTTTCGAGAACTATTCGGCGGTCTTCAACAACTCGCCGATCGGCTATTACATCCTGAACTCGTTCAAGGTGACGATCCCGACCGTCATTGGGGCGGTGGCGCTGTCCTGCCTCACCGGCTTTGCGCTGGCGGTTTACAAGTTCAAGGGCAATCTGATCCTGTTCTTCATGTTCGTCGCCGGCAACTTCATTCCGTTCCAGATCCTGATGGTTCCGGTTCGCGACATGACGCTGCGCGCAGGTCTTTACGACACGACCATGGGCCTCGTGCTCTTCCATGTCGCCTTCCAGACCGGCTTCTGCACGCTGTTCATGCGCAATTTCATCAAGGGCCTGCCCTTTGCGCTGATTGAATCCGCGCGTGTGGAAGGTGTCTCCGAATGGCGGATCTTCCGCTATATCGTACTGCCGCTGATGCGCCCGGCGATCGCTGCCTTGTCCGTGCTGATCTTCACCTTCGTCTGGAACGACTACTTCTGGGCGACCGTTCTGGTGCAGGGCCAGCATGCCATGCCGGTGACGGCGGGTCTCTATTCGCTGAACGGCCAGTGGGTTGCCGCCTGGCATCTCGTATCCGCCGGATCGATCGTTGCGGCCCTGCCGCCGGTCGCGATGTTCTTCCTCATGCAGCGCCACTTCATTGCCGGCCTCACACTCGGAGCGACCAAGGGATGAGCGAAATCGTCATCATCGATTCGGGCCAGCTGGCGCTGAGCCTGCGCCTGCCGAAGCTTGGCATGCCGGAGATCCTGTCCTTTGGCGCGGAACCCGTGGAAGCCGATCCCCTGTTCGAGATCGAGCGCTCCAGCCGGGTCAACGGCATGGATATCGCCGTGCCCTCGAACGTGCTGCTGCCGACAGGCGGCATGGGTTTCTTCGGCTGGCCGGCGATTGCAGGTCACCGCGGGGGTCGTGATTTCGTGGCGCAGTTCGGCGGCTGGACGGTCCTTCGCGACGGCAATCAGACGGTGCTGAAAGCTGTCGATTCCGTCGCCCGGCTCGGTATTGCCATTACGCTCACCGCGCATGCGTCAGGCCTCATCTCGATGGCGACGGAGTTAAGCAACCTGGGCGAGGCGGATTATCAGCTTGATCGCTGCATGGCGGCGACCTTCTTGGCGCCTGCCGGCGATGTGCAGGTGATGAGCTTCACCGGCATCTGGGGGCGCGAGTTCCAGACGCGGCGCGAGCTTCTCGGCAACGGCACCTGGATCCAGGAAAGCCGGCGCGGGCGCACCTCGCATGACCGCTTTCCGATGCTGTTCATCGAAAGCGAGACCCAAATCTTCGGCGTGACGCTTGGCTTCAGCGGCAACCATCAGATGGTCATTGACCGCACCGATGACGGTCAGCGGCTGGTGCATCTTGGTGAACTTTTCGAACCCGGCGAAATCGTTTTGAAGCCAGGTGAAAGCTATAGTAGTCCGATCGCCTATGCCGGAGCCGACAGCCAAGACTTCCATGCCTTTGTCCGTGACGAGCTGACCCAATGGCCCGGCGGCAAGATGAGGCCGCGCCCGGTGACGCTGAACACCTGGGAAGGCAATTATTTCGACCACCAGATGGACTCGCTGAAAGCTCAGGCGACAGCGGCTGCCGAACTCGGTATCGAGCGCTTCGTGCTCGACGACGGCTGGTTCGGCAAGCGCGACAACGATACGACCAGCCTTGGCGACTGGGATATCGATGCACGCAAATATCCCGATGGCCTGAAGCCGCTGGTCGATCACGTGACCGGGCTTGGCATGCAGTTCGGCATCTGGTTCGAGCCTGAGATGGTGAACCCGGTTTCCGAGCTCTACAAGGCGCATCCCGACTGGGCGCTGACGATCGAAGGGCGCCCAATTCTCGAATCGCGCACCCAGCTGGTGCTGGATCTGACCCGTCCCGAAGTCTCCGACTATCTCTTCGGCAAGATCGATGCGGTGCTTTCCAACCATGCCGTCTCCTACATCAAGTGGGACATGAACCGCGATCTGACGCATGCGGCCGGTCGCGATGGCAAGGCGAAGACTGCCGCCCAGACGCGTGCCGTCTATGCGCTGATGGATCGCATTCGTGCCGCTCATCCCAATGTCGAAATCGAAAGCTGCGCCTCCGGTGGCGGACGTATCGATTACGGCGCCTTGAAGCGCACCCATCGCGTCTGGACGTCCGATTGTACGGATGCGCTGGAGCGGCTGGAAATCCAGCGCGGCGCTTCGGTCTTCGTGCCGCCGGAAATTCTCGGCAGCCATATCTCGGCCTCGCCGAACCATCAGACCGGTCGTCGGCACACGCTTGCCTTCCGGGCGCTCGTGGCCATGGCCTATCATCTCGGTGTGGAGCTCAACCCGCTCGAACTCACCGATGAGGAACGCGACGAACTGAAGGTCTATATCGAGACCTACAAGCGGCTGCGCGATCTCTTCCATGAGCCGGGCGCCAGTTTCCGCATGGAGCCGCTCGACGGTCGCTATGTCTGGGGTGCGGCTTCGGCCGAGAAAATCGTGGTGATCGTCGCTCAGGGGCCGCAGATGGTGGGCGAACAGCCAGCACCTCTGCGTCTGCCCGAGCAGATCACCCAGTTCGGTGGCCAGTGGCGGATCAAGACCGTGCTGCCGGCAGAACCGCAATTCATCCGTATCTCCGAGGGCCAGAAAGCGCTGCTTTCCGGTGCCGTCACCTTCGCGCTTTCCAGTGCCGGACTTTCCGGCCTGCCGCTGCCGATGCTGACGCCCGAAAGCGCTCTTCTCCTCGAACTCGAACCGATCAAGGGAGGCAAGACCCATGGCTGATGTAAGCCTGCGTGGCGTCAAGAAACAGTTCGGCGCGCTCAGCGTCATCAAGGGTGTGGATCTCGACGTCAAGGACGGCGAGTTCTGCGTCTTCGTCGGCCCTTCCGGCTGCGGCAAGTCCACGCTTCTGCGCATGATTGCGGGCCTAGAGGAGATCACCTCCGGTTCGCTTGCGATCGGTGGCCAGGACATGACCAGCATCGGCCCGTCCGAGCGTGGCGTTGCCATGGTCTTCCAGTCCTATGCGCTTTATCCGCATATGACCGTCGAGGAAAACATCGGCTTCGGCCTGAAGATGACCGGCCATTCCAAGGCTCTGATTGCGGAGCGCACCGCCGTTGCCGCGAAGATGCTGCAGCTTGAGCCGCTTCTGCAGCGCAAGCCCGGCCAGCTTTCCGGCGGCCAGCGCCAGCGCGTTGCCATCGGTCGCGCCATTGTCCGCAATCCGGAAGTCTTCCTGTTCGACGAACCGCTGTCGAACCTTGATGCAGCACTTCGCGTCCAGATGCGCACGGAGCTTTCCAAGCTGCATCAGGATCTCAAGGCGACGATGATCTACGTCACGCATGACCAGGTCGAAGCCATGACCATGGCCGACAAGATCGTCGTGCTGTCGGCTGGCCAGATCGAGCAGGTCGGTTCGCCGCTCGAACTCTACCACCGTCCGAACAATCTCTTCGTTGCCGGCTTCATCGGCTCGCCGAAGATGAATTTCCTGAAGGTTCAGGCCACGGCTGCCGACGGTGTCGCCGTGGTGCGCCTGCCCGGGGCCGAGATCTCGATCCCGACGCATGGGGCGAGTGTTCCGGCCGGTGAGATGACCTTCGGCCTGCGTCCCGAGCATATCGACGCGACAGGCAAGGGCGATGTCGTCCTCGAAGCGACCGTCAAGCTCGCGGAATATCTGGGGTCTGAGACGCTGTTCTTCGTCACGCTTACCGATGGCTCGGAGCTTGCGGTGAAGGCCGATGGTCTGGCCAGCGAGAAGCCCGGCCAGACCTTGCGCCTCGGCATCAATGCCAAGGCCTGCCATCTGTTCGACAAGGACGGCAAGGCCGTCATCAATGGGGATCTGACACGATAATGCTGGGCGTCTGCTACTATCCGGAACACTGGGACGAAAGCCGGTGGAAAACCGACGCGCGCCGGATGCGCGAACTCGGCATTTCCTTCGTGCGTATCGGTGAGTTTGCCTGGTCTCGTCTGGAGCCCTCGCGCGGCAATTTCACCTTCGAATGGCTCGATCGGGCGATTGACGTGCTGCATGAAGCGGGCCTGAAGGTCGTGCTCGGCACCCCGACCGCAACCCCGCCCAAGTGGCTGGTGGACGAATGCCCCGATATCATCCCCTATGACGAGCAGGGCCGCCCGCGCGGCTTCGGTTCGCGTCGTCACTACACCTTTTCATCGGAGACCTGGTGGAAGGAAAGTGCGCGGATCGTCGAGATCGTCGCCAAGCGCTATGGCGAGCACCCCGGCATCGTCGGCTGGCAGACGGACAATGAATATGGCTGTCACGATACGACAGTCTCCTGGGGTCCTGAAGATCTGAAGAGCTTCAAGCGCTGGCTGCGGCTGCGCTACCAGTCGACCGACCAGCTGAACGAAGCCTGGGGTTCGGTCTTCTGGTCGATGGAGCTCACGAGCTTCGACGATGTCGCTCTGCCGAACCTGACGGTGACCGAGCCGAACCCGGCGACGCGTCTCGACTTCTGGCGTTTCCATTCGGACCAGGTCGCGGCCTATGACAAGATGCAGTGCGAGATCATCCGCAAGCATTCGCCCGGTCGCTGGGTCACCCATAACTTTATGGGCTTCGTCTCCGACTTCGACCACTTCAAGGTCGGCGACAATCTCGATCTGGCCTCCTGGGACAGCTATCCGATCGGCTTCGTCGAGAAGTTTCCGTTCACGGAGGACGAGCGCAATCGCTGGGCGGAAACCTCGCATCCCGATATCGCGCCCTATCACCACGATCTCTACCGTGCCGTCGGCAAGGGTCGCTTCTGGGTGATGGAGCAGCAGCCGGGTCCGGTGAACTGGGCGCCGTGGAACCCCGTGCCGAAGCCCGGCATGGTCCGTCTGTGGACCTGGGAAGCGCTGGCGCATGGCGCTGATGTCGTCAGCTATTTCCGCTGGCGTCAGGCACCGTTTGCGCAAGAGCAGATGCATGCGGGCCTCAACCTCGCCGGGCTTGACGAATGGTCGCCGGGCGGCAAGGAAGCCATGCGGGTCTCGGACGAACTCGCCGCTCTCGGCGCGCTTCCCGAGACGAGCCAGGCACCCGTGGCGCTGATCTTTGATTATCAGAGCTACTGGTCGACGATGATCCAGCCGCAGGGCAAGGATTTCCGCTACGAGGAACTCTGCTTCCGCTGGTACGAGGCGCTGCGCCATCTCGGCCTCAATGTCGATTTCGTCCGTCCGGGCGCGTCGCTCGAGGGTTATCCGCTGGTTGTCGTGCCCTGCATGACGGAAGTCACCGAAGCCGCGCGGGCGGAACTGGAGAAGGCCAAGGGTGTCGTCGTGATCGGTGCGCGCACGGGTTCGCGCGACCGCAATTTCCGCATTCCGGAAAACCTGCCGCCGGGTCCGCTCGGCGCACTCACGGGCAATCGCGTCATTCAGGTCTCCTCCATGCGTCCGGGTCTCTCGGATGGTGTCTCCGGTGCGGTCTCGGGTCATGCAATCCGTTGGCGCGAATATCTGGAGACCTCGGCCTCGGTGCTCGCGACCTTCGACAATGGCGATCCGGCTCTGACCGAGAAGGGCAATGTGCTCTATCTCGCCTGCTGGGCCGATGCCGGGCTTCTCGCCGAGGTGCTGGAACTCGCAACCAAGAAGGCCGGTGTTGCGACGCTGCGCGTGCCCGACTTCATCCGTATCCGTCGCCGCGGCGACCTCGTCTTCGCCTTCAACTACGGAAGCGAGGACTGGGCGCTGCCTGCAGGTGCCGAGCCTGTGCTTGGCGAGCGCGTGCTGAAACCGCAGGCGGTTGCCGCCTGGCGCTGACGCTAGGCTATACCACATGATCAAGGGGAGGCTTCGGTCTCCCCTTTTTTCTGCCTTGTCATTCAGGCTGTTCGTGGCAAGTTGCGCGCCATGAACAAAGTGATCCTGATCGTTCTCGATGGACTGCGCTACGACGTGGCCCGCACCTGTCTCGGCTATATGGAAGGCCTCGTGGCTGCAGGCCGGGCCGATGTGCGCAAGCTGACCTGCGAACTGCCCGCCATGTCGCGCCCGCTCTATGAGACCTTGCTGACCGGGCGAAAGCCCGTGGACCACGGCGTGGTCAGCAATGGCGTGGTGTGCCGTTCGGTGGGGGACAATCTCTTCGCGCGGGTTCGGGCCCAGGGTGGCGTGACGGCTGCGGCCGCCTATCATTGGGTTTCGGAGCTTTATGTGTCCTGCCCGTTCGACCGCTATCGTGATCGCATTCTCGTCGATGGCACGGGCGATATCACCCATGGCGTCTTCTACTGGGACGATGCCTATCCCGACAGCCATCTCTTTGCGGATGCCGAATGGCTTATCCGGTCGAAATCGCCCGATTTTCTGCTGCTGCACCCGATGAATGTCGATGATGCCGGCCACAAGCATGGAGGCGACAGCGTCGGTTATCGCAATGCGGCGCGGATGCAGGGCGATCTGCTTGCGCGGCATGTGCCTGATTGGGTCGAGGCCGGTTACAGCGTCATCGTCACGGCCGATCACGGCATGGGCGACGACGGCAATCATGCGGGGCCGACACCGGAGGAAACGGAAGTGCCCTTCTACACGGTGGGCTTCCGGATCGAGAAAGCGGCCCTGCTGCAGCAGATCCAGATTGCCGGCCTCGTCTGCCGGCTGATGGACATCGATCCTGGCCAGATGCCTGCCTTTGACGGAACCGTGGAGCGCCTCTGAGACAATCTGTGCCTGATCCGGTTTGGCTGTCTGCCGTATTGGGTAGCACAGACCAGCAGGAGATCCAGATGTCCGACTTTTCCGGAATGACGTCCCTTAATCCCGGCTACCGCGCGCTTGTGCTCGGGGCGAGCGGAGGCATCGGCGGCGCCTTTGCTGCCGCCATCAAGGCCGATCCTGCCTGTGGTGGTGTCCTCGAACTCTCCCGGAGCCGCGACGGGTTCGATATCACGGATGATGCCTCTGTCGGTGCGGCGGCAGCCCGGTTTTCGGAAGCGGGCCAGAAATTCGATCTCATTCTCTGTGCGACGGGTGCGCTTGTCATCAATGGCAATGGCCCGGAAAAGACGATCAAGGCGATCCAGGCAGATGTGATGGCGGCGCAGTTTGCGCTGAACGCCATCGGTCCGGCGCTGGCGCTGAAGCACTTTGCGCCGCTTCTCTCCAACGAGGGCAAGAGCGTGTTTGCCACGCTCTCGGCACGGGTCGGCTCGATTGGCGATAACAAGCTTGGCGGCTGGATCTCCTATCGCTCGGCGAAATCGGCTCTGAACCAGATCACCCGCACTTCGGCGATTGAAATTGCCCGTCTCAGACCGAAAAGTGTTGTGGTGGCGCTGCATCCGGGTTCCGTCGATACCGGCTTTTCCGGCGGCTTCTCCAAGACGCATGACAAGATCCAGCCATCCGAAAGTGTCGCCATGATGCTGTCCGTGCTTGATGGCCTTGAGCCGGCGCAGACCGGCGGCTTCTTCGCCTATGACGGCCAGCCGATCGAATGGTGAAGGCGTCGCGTATCCATCTCGTTCTGGGTGACCAGCTTACGCATTCGCTTTCTGGCCTTGCCGATGCCGATCCGGCAACCTCGCTGGTGCTGATGGCGGAAGTCATGAGCGAGGCGACCTATGTGAAGCATCACAAGAAGAAGATCGCCTTTCTCTTTTCCGCCATGCGGCACTTTGCCGAAGAGTTGCGGGAGAAGGGTTTAAAGGTCCGCTATGTGACGCTTGATGACCCCAAGAACACCCAGAGCCTCAAAGGTGAGCTTGCCCGCGCGCTTGCCGAGAGCGGCGCTTCCGCCGTCATCACCACGGAATGCGGGGAATGGCGTCTGGCCGAGGAGATGCGGGGCTGGGAAACGGACCTAGGCGTGTCCGTCGAGATCCGCGAAGACGATCGTTTCCTCTGTTCGATCGAGGACTTCCGAACCTGGCGCAAGGGTCGCAAGCAGCTGCGCATGGAGTATTTCTATCGCGACATGCGCCGGCGGCACCGGGTGCTGCTGGAGGGCGAAGAGCCGGTCGGTGGCAAATGGAATTTCGACGCCGAAAACCGCAAGCCGCCAGCCGAGGGGCTGAAAGGCCCAAAGCGGATCAGCCATGCCAAGGATGCAATCACGAAATCGGTGCTGGCGCTGGTCGAAGAGCGCTTTGCCGGCCACATGGGCTCTCTCGACAGCTTCCATTTCGCAGTGACTGCTGCCCAGGCGGAGATGGAATTGCAGCAGTTCATCGACGAGATCCTGCCCAATTTCGGCGACTATCAGGACGCGATGGTGAAGGGTGAGCCCTATCTCTACCACTCGCTTGTTTCCTCCTACCTAAACGCCGGCCTGCTTTCGCCGATCGACGTGATCCGTCGGGCAGAGTCCGCCTGGTTCGAGGGGCGGGCGCCGCTCAATGCCGTCGAAGGTTTTATCCGCCAGATCCTCGGCTGGCGGGAATATGTGCGCGGCATCTACTGGACCGAGATGCCTGATTATGCGGGCTTGAACCATCTCCAGGCCTCCCGCCCGCTGCCGCAGATGTACTGGACGGCAAAGACCGACATGGCCTGCATGCGTGGGGCGATCGGCGATACGATCGAACATGCCTATTCGCATCATATCCAGAGGCTGATGGTGACCGGCAACTTCGCCATGCTGGCCGGTATCGATCCGGTAGAGGTCTGCGACTGGTATCTTGCCGTCTATTCCGATGCCTATGAATGGGTCGAGCTGCCGAACACGCTCGGCATGGCGCTTTATGGCGATGGCGGCATCATGGCCAGCAAGCCCTATGCGGCGAGCGGCAAATACATCGACCGGATGAGCAATTTCTGCGGCGGCTGCCGCTATGATCCCAAGCTGACGACCGGGCCGAAGGCCTGTCCGTTCAACGCGCTCTACTGGGACTTCCTCGATCGCAACACGGAGAAGCTTGCCCGTAATCCGAGGCTTTCCAACATGTATGCGACATGGCGGCGGATGGACCCGTTCAAGCAGGACGCCATCCGGAAGCACGCGGCTCAGGTGCTGGAGACGCTCGACAATCTGTGAGTCACCGCGCCGGTGTTAGATCGCCGGGCTCGGCTCTTCCTTGAGAAGGCCACTGGTGCGCAGCAGCGAGCTGAAGCGGCCGCCGAGCGCGCTCAGCTGGTCGTAATTGCCCATTTCGATGATCTGGCCGTGGTCGAGGAAGACGACCAGGTCCGCCTCGCGGATCGTCGACAGGCGGTGGGCGATGATGAAGGTGGTGCGGTTGCGGCGCAGCCGGTCGATGGCCTCCTTCACGCGCGCCTCGGTCTCGACATCAAGCGCGCTGGTCGCTTCGTCGAGGACGAGGATCGGGGCGTTCTTCAGGATTGCACGGGCAATCGCGATGCGCTGGCGCTCGCCGCCGGACAGGCGGTTACCGCGTTCGCCGACATGCGTGTCGTAGCCGATCATGCGGCTTTCGATGAAGTCGGTTGCCGCCGCTGCTTCGGCGGCCTGGATGATCTCCTCCTCGGTCGCATCTTCACGGCCCAGGCGGATATTGTCCTTGATCGAGCGGTTCAACAGGCCCGCGTCCTGGAAGACGGTCGCGATGGCATGGCGCAGCGACTTGCGGGTTACCTTGGCGATATCCTGACCGTCGATCAGGATCTGGCCCGACTGCGGATCATAGACGCGCTGCAAGAGATTGATGAGCGTCGTCTTGCCGGCACCCGTCGGGCCGACGATCGCGACCGTCTGACCCGCGCGGACGCTGAAGGAGATGTCGCGCACCCCTTGCGTGGTCGACGCAAAGTCGAAGGAGACGCCCTTGAACTCAACATCGCCGCGGACCTGCTTCAGCTCGGCAGCGCCGACACGCTCTTCGCGTTCCTGGACGGCATCTTCCAGCTTGTAGAAGTCTTCGAGCTTCGAACGGGCCTCGAAAATCTGGTTTACGAAGGAGATCATCTGGTCCAGACGCGAGATCAGCAGGGTCGCAAAACCGGTAAAGGCGATGATGTCGCCGACCTTCAGTTCACCGCGCTGGACGAGCAGCGTGCCGATCACGAGAATGACGAGCATCGACAGAGTGGAGGCAATACGGTTCAGAGCCCCGGCCAGCGCCCACCAGTCGAGAACCGGATACTGGGCGGACAGGAGCTTCGTCGTGTATTCCTTCAAGGCCCGGGTTTCGGCTTCGATGCGGTTGTAGCTGTGCAGCACCGAGACGTTGCTGATCGAATCGCTGACATGCGAGAAGACCGTGTGATAGTGCCCTTCGACCGAGGCCTGACCTTCCTTCGTCCGATTCATCACGGTCTTTCCGATGATCACGTAGAGCACCGCGAGCACGATCAGCACCGAGGTCAGGCGCACATCCATCGAAAACGCGGTGGGGATCAGGAGGGCAAGCGCAACGGCCGTCGACAGGTGGGTGCGCATGAACTCCAGCCAGAGCCCGAAAAGGGTCTCGCCTGCGCGCAGCAGCGTGTGCAAGGCGTTCGAGGTGCCCCGCTGATGGTGCCAGCTCAGCGGCATGGAGATGATCTTCTCGAAGGATTCCGTCAGCAGATCCGCACGTCGGCCATGGGCCAGTCGGTCTGCCTGGCGGGCAACAAGGACATAGGCGACGGTGTTGAACACGCCGAAGCAGCCCCAGGCGATCAGGATGCCCGTTGCATCCTGCTTTTCCGAAATTGCGTCGATGATGCGGCCGAAAAGAATCGGCTCGAGAATCGTTATCACAGCAAGGACGATGTTTGCTGCGACCACAAGGGAGACTCGCAGTCTGTAGCGCGCAAGGTATTTCAGGGCCTTGAAATAAACCTGGAGCAGAGACAAGCTGTTACACCTTTATTTTGCAAAGCGGCATAAGCCACAGATTTTTCGCTGATCGCCTGGACCAGCCCGGAAGGATGCCTAATGCCACAAACGGTCGACTGCAAGATGCCGAGAAGCTGCCGTCAGGCGGGATGCGCAGCTGTTAGGCGATTTCCCGGTCTGCGCTTTAAGTTTCCTATAACGCAAATTGGCGATAACCATTCAATTGCTTCGAGTGGTTGAAAAAGCCTCTGCTCGTGGCTTTTTAATGGTATTTTATAAGGTGATTTTGGAGAAGATTTGTGAATATCAACCAGTTGCTGCATTTTCTGGTCGTCGTCGACGAGTTTCGGACGGCAGCTGAGGTCGTCGCCGAGCTGGAAAAACTCGTGCGGAGTTACGGTTTCGAGTACTATGGTCTGGTCCGGCAACCGAAGCCGGACGAAAATCCCATGGATCTCGTCCTGACAGGACACTGGCCCGAAGGTTGGCCACAGCTCTACATCGCCAAGAAATATGTTCTGACGGACCCGACGATCCGTTATCTCGGCCAGGCGCAAGCCGGTTTCCGGTGGCGAGATGCGCTCTACGCCTTTCGGAATGATCCCCATCGCAAGCGCATGGAGCGTATGCTGGGTGACAGCATGCGCTTCGGACTGATGGATGGCTATATCTTCCCCGTTCACGGTCGCACCGGTCTGCTCGGCAACATGACGGTCGGCGGTCGCCCGATCGACCTCTCGCCAGCGGAAATCGCCCTTTTTGATGCGGTTGCGAAGAAGGCCTACTGGCGTCTTCTCGAATTCAAATATGCCGATGAAACCGAAGCCATCAAGGTGATCGACACGCGGATGACGCGACGCGAAATGGAAGTGCTGAACTATCTTGCGGATGGACTGACCTCGAACGAAATCAGCAAGATTCTGAAGATCTCCAATCACACCGTCGACTGGTACATGAATGGTATTCAGGACAAACTAAACGCGAAAAACCGACAGCACGTGGTCGCCCTGTCGTTCCGCCTCGGCCTTGTAACCTAAGGCGCGGCGGAATCTTCTCGACGGCCACCAAGGCAAATTGAACTTCCTAAAACAACGCGCTATGAGTTTTCTTCGCAGGTGCACAATGCCCTGGCATATCGTTTTGGGGAGATCGAATTGCCAATATCCAAGATCCTAGTCGCCAACCGTTCGGAAATCGCGATCCGCGTCTTTCGCGCCGCCAACGAGCTCGGTCTGAAAACGGTCGCCATCTGGGCCGAGGAAGACAAACTCGCGCTGCACCGTTTCAAGGCGGATGAAAGCTATCAGGTTGGTCGGGGCCCGCACCTGTCGAGGGATCTCGGACCGATCGAAAGCTATCTGTCGATCGATGAAATCATCCGTGTCGCGAAGCTGTCCGGTGCCGATGCCATTCACCCGGGTTACGGACTTCTGTCGGAAAGTCCGGAATTTGTGGACGCCTGTAACGATGCAGGTCTGATTTTCATTGGTCCGAGAAGCGACACGATGCGCCAGCTCGGCAACAAGGTCGCAGCGCGCAACCTGGCGATCAGCGTCGGCGTGCCGGTCGTGCCCGCGACCGATCCGCTGCCGGACGACGAAGCAGAAATCCATCGCCTCGCCGCCGAGATCGGCTATCCCGTGATGCTCAAGGCCTCCTGGGGCGGTGGTGGTCGTGGCATGCGCGCGATCCGCGACCCGAAGGACTTGCTGCGCGAGGTCACGGAAGGCAAGCGCGAGGCAATGGCCGCGTTCGGCAAGGACGAGGTCTATCTCGAAAAGCTCGTCGAGCGCGCCCGCCACGTCGAGAGCCAGGTGCTCGGCGACACGCATGGCAATGTCGTGCATCTCTTCGAACGTGACTGCTCCATCCAGCGCCGTAACCAGAAGGTCGTCGAGCGCGCGCCTGCCCCTTACCTCAGCGAGGCGCAGCGCCAGGAACTGGCTGACTATTCGCTCCGCATCGCCAAGGCGACGAATTATATCGGCGCCGGCACCGTCGAGTATCTGATGGATGCCGATACGGGCAAATTCTACTTCATCGAAGTCAACCCGCGCATCCAGGTCGAGCACACCGTCACCGAAGTCGTGACCGGCATCGATATTGTCAAGGCGCAGATCCACATTCTCGATGGCCATGCGATCGGTACGCCGGAATCGGGTGTGCCGAAGCAGGCGGATATCCGCCTCAACGGCCATGCCCTGCAGTGCCGCATCACGACCGAAGATCCGGAGCAGAATTTCATTCCGGATTACGGCCGCATCACCGCCTATCGTTCGGCGGCCGGCTTCGGCATCCGCCTCGACGGCGGTACCGCCTATTCGGGCGCGATCATCACCCGCTACTATGATCCGCTGCTGGTCAAGGTCACGGCGTCGGGCAGCACGCCGCAGGAGGCGATCAGCCGTATGGATCGTGCGCTGCGCGAATTCCGTATCCGCGGTGTTGCCACCAACCTCACCTTCCTCGAGGCGATCATCGGTCATCCGAAGTTCCGCGACAATTCCTACACGACCCGCTTCATCGACACGACGCCGGAGCTCTTCCAGCAGGTGAAGCGCCAGGACCGCGCGACGAAGCTCCTGACCTATCTGGCCGATGTCACGGTCAACGGGCACCCGGAAGTGAAGGGCCGCCCGAAGCCGCCGGCGGATGCGGCCGAGCCGGTCGTTCCCTATATCGATGCCGATATCAAGCCGGGCACCAAGCAGCTGCTCGACGAACTCGGTCCGAAGAAGTTCGGCGACTGGATGCGCAACGAAAAGCGTATCCTGATGACCGATACGACGATGCGCGACGGTCACCAGTCGCTGCTGGCGACCCGCGTTCGCACCCACGATATCGCCAGGATCGCAGACACCTATGCCCGGGCGCTGCCGAACCTGTTCTCGCTCGAGTGCTGGGGTGGGGCGACCTTCGACGTCTCCATGCGCTTCCTGACGGAAGACCCGTGGGAGCGGCTGCAGCTTGTGCGGGAAGGCGCGCCGAACCTGCTCCTGCAGATGCTGCTGCGTGGGGCGAACGGTGTCGGCTACAAGAACTATCCCGACAACGTGGTGAAATATTTCGTCCGCCAGGCAGCCAAGGGCGGTATCGACCTGTTCCGCGTCTTCGACTGCCTGAACTGGGTCGACAACATGCGCGTGTCGATGGATGCCGTGATCGAGGAGAACAAGCTCTGCGAGGCGGTCATCTGCTACACGGGCGATCTCCTGAACTCGACCCGTCCGAAGTATGACCTGAAGTACTACACCACGCTCGCCACCGAGCTGGAAAAGGCCGGCGCGCATATCATCGCCGTCAAGGACATGGCCGGCCTTCTGAAGCCGGCTGCGGCCAAGGTGCTGTTCAAGGCGCTGCGTGAAGCCACCAGCCTGCCGATCCACTTCCACACGCACGATACCTCGGGCATCGCCGCTGCGACAGTTCTCGCGGCTGTCGAGGCCGGCGTTGACGCGGTGGATGCAGCGATGGATGCCTTCTCGGGCAACACGTCCCAGCCCTGCCTCGGCTCGATCGTCGAAGCGCTGCGCGGCTCCGAGCGTGACCCGGGTCTCGACCCGCACTGGATCCGCCGCATCTCCTTCTACTGGGAGGCTGTGCGCACGCAGTACGCGGCTTTCGAAAGCGATCTCAAGGGACCGGCTTCGGAAGTCTACCTGCACGAAATGCCGGGCGGCCAGTTCACCAACCTCAAGGAACAGGCCCGTTCGCTGGGGCTCGAAACCCGCTGGCACGAAGTGGCCCAGGCCTATGCCGATGCGAACCAGATGTTCGGCGATATCGTCAAGGTGACGCCGTCCTCCAAGGTCGTCGGCGACATGGCGCTGATGATGGTGAGCCAGGATCTTTCCGTTGCCGATGTCGAGAACCCGAACAAGGATATCGCCTTCCCGGACTCCGTCGTCTCGATGCTGAAGGGCGATCTCGGTCAGCCCCCGGGCGGCTGGCCGGAAGCGCTGCAGAAGAAGGTGCTGAAGGGCGAGCAGCCCTATACGGAGGTGCCCGGTTCGCTGCTGCCGTCAGCGGATCTTGATGCCGAACGCAAGGCAATCGAAGAGAAGCTCGGCCGCGAAGTCACGGATTTCGAGTTCGCCTCGTATCTGATGTACCCGAAGGTCTTCACGGACTACGCGCTGGCCGCCGATACCTATGGCCCGGTTTCGGTCATCCCGACGCCGCACTATTTCTACGGCCTGCCGGCCGGCGAAGAGCTGTTCGTCGATCTCGAAAAGGGCAAGACGCTCGTCATCGTCAATCAGGCGATCGGTAACACCGACGACAAGGGCATGGTCACCGTCTTCTTCGAGCTGAATGGTCAGCCGCGCCGCATCAAGGTGCCGGATCGCGCCCATGGTGCGTCTGGCAGCGCCATCCGCCGCAAGGCGGAGAACGGCAATGCCGCTCATCTCGGTGCTCCGATGCCGGGCGTGATTTCTCAGGTTGCCGTCTCTGCCGGCCAGACGGTCAAGTCCGGTGACGTGCTGCTCTCGATCGAAGCGATGAAGATGGAAACGGCACTGCATGCCGACCGCGACGGGACGATTGCGGACGTGTTCGTGCGCGTCGGTGACCAGATCGACGCAAAGGATCTGCTGATCGTCTATTCGGCCTGAGCGACCAAGCATCTCCTGAAAGAGAAGAGGCCCCGCCATCGCTGGCGGGGCCTCTTTCGTTTCGCTTGTTGGGATCGGTTACTCGGCCGCCTTGGCCTTCGGCTTGCGCGTTGCCTTCTTCGCCGGCGGCGGGGCGGGGGGCTCTGGCAGATCCTGGCCGATCTCCTGGGCCTTGCCGTCCAGGGTCACGTCATAGCCCTCGGGCTTGCGTGTGACGCCGACGTCGACCTTGCGTCCATCGATCTCGACCTTCGCCTTGAAGCCCTGCCAGTGCTCGGGAAGCGCGGGGGTTACGACGATGTCACTGCCCTTGCGGCGGATGCCGAGGAAGCCTTCGACCGCGAAGCGGTAGAGCCAGCCGGCAGAGCCCGTGTACCAGGTCCAGCCACCGCGACCGGCATAGCCGCTGCCGCCATAGATATCGGCTGCAACAACGTAAGGCTCGACGCGGTACTGCTCTGCTTCTTCCGGCGTGCGGGCATGGTTGATCGGGTTCAAGAGCTCGAAGACGCGCCAGGCGTCGGAGAGGCGTCCGGCCTTGACCAGCGAGAGGCCGAGCCAGATCGCCGCGTGGGTGTACTGACCACCGTTCTCACGCACGCCCGGCGGATAGGCGCCGATATAGCCCGGATCGACCTCTGGATTCTCGAAGGCCGGCGTGAAGAGGCGGACGATGCCCGTCTCCTTGTCGACCAGTTTGGAGACTGCGGAATCGAGAGCCTTTGCGGTATGCGCGGGATCTCCGAGACCCGAAAGCACGCTCCAGGACTGGGCGATGGAGTCGATCTGGCACTGCAGGGATAGGTTCGATCCCAGCGGCGAGCCATCGTCGAAATAGCCGCGACGATAGTGGTCACCGTCCCAGCCGGCCGTTTCCAGAGCGGCTTTAAGCTTTGCGACATGGTCGCTCCAGCGGGCGCTGCGCTCACGTTCGCCGCGCTTGTCGGCCTGGGCCTTGAAGCGCTCCAGCGTTGCCGCCAAAAGCCAGCCCAGCCAGACGCTTTCGCCGCGGCCTTCAATGCCCACACGGTTCATGCCGTCGTTCCAGTCACCACCGAGGATCAGTGGCAGGCCATGTTCGCCGGTGCGGGCAATGGCCAGATCCAGCGCGCGGGCAGCATGCTCGTAGAGATCTGCCGTCTCTGCCGCCGTGTTCGGCAGGAAGAAGCTGTCATGCTGCCCCTGCTTCAGATCCGGGCCGTCCAGGAAGGGGACCTGTTCGGTGAGGATGGTTTCGTCACCTGTCGCCGAGACATACTGGTCGATCGCATAGGCGAGCCAGACAACGTCGTCGGAGATCATGGTGCGGACACCCGCTCCCGTCTGCGGCAGCCACCAATGCTGGACGTCGCCTTCGACGAACTGACGGGCTGCGGCCTTCAGGATCTGGCGGCGGGCAAGCTGCGGTTCGACCGTCAGGAAGGCCAGCGTATCCTGCAGCTGGTCACGGAAACCATAGGCACCGCTCGCCTGATAGAAGCCGGCGCGCGCGAAGATGCGGCAGGCAAGCGCCTGGTATGGCAGCCAGCGATTGACGAGGTTGTCGAAGCCCTTGTCTCCGGTCTCGACCGAGAGCTTGCCGGTGAAGCCTGTCCAGAAATCGCTGTTAGTCTTCAGGATGGTCTCGAAGCCCGAGCCACGGACCGTCTTCACCAGATCGATCGCTTTTTCCGCCGTGTCGGTCTCGCCGAGCAGGAAGGTCATGTCGCGGGACTGGCCGGGTGACAGCTCGACATCGAAGGCGATTGCGGCGCAGGGGTCGCTTTCGCTCTCGATCGATCCACTCAGACCGGAGGCCCGCGCAACGGCCTGCGGCAGCTTGATGGTGCCGTTGCGACCGATGAATTCGCGGCGGCTTGCCGTATAGCCATCCGGCTGTTCCGGACCCGCCAGGAAGGCGAAGCGGCCGGGATAGTTGATGTCGTAGGGGTTCGACGCGAGCAGGGCGCCCGTTTCCTCGTCGAAGGTCGAGAGGACGAAGGGCGCGGTCCGGGCCTGGTTGTTGCCCAAGACCCATTCCGCATAACCGTAAATGCGGAACTTGCGTGCTTCGCCGCTGACATTCTTGAGACGGATCTTCGTGAGCTTCACCGGACGCTCGCGATCGATCGTCTGAGTCAGCTCGATTTCGAGATCGCCGTGGCGGCTGACAAAGATCGAGTAGCCGAGACCATGACGGGTCTCGAAACTCGCTGTCGGGTCGAGGTTCAGCGCACTCACCGTCGCATAGGCGCGACCGCTGACGAGATCGGCCACGTAGAAGGCTTCACCCGGGCGGTTGATGACGGGGTCGTTGGTCCAGGGCGTTACCTGGTAGTCGCGGGAGTTCTGGCTCCAGCTGAAGCCGGCGCCCTCTGCCGAGACGTGGAAGCCGAAGCTTTCGTTGGCAATGACGTTGATCCACGGATGCGGCGTGCTGGCGGTTCCATCGAGACGGACGACATATTCCTTGCCGTCTTTCGAGAAGCCGCCGAAGCCGTTCCAGAAGTCGAGGTCTGCACCGTCAGCCTTCTGAACCGATTTGGCCGGTGCTGGCAGCGACGGGGGCAGGCCTGCCCATTCAGCTTCGCCGTCGATGGTGCGTGGTGTCGCAAACAGCGAGACGGCACGGTTCACCTGGTCGACGATCTTGCCGTTGCGGGTATGGAGCACGACGCGGGCTGCCGCGAGAACGGCAAGCGTTGCGCCCTCGTCCTGCAGATCGTCACGGACAGTGAAGACATGCTGGCGACCGCCCGGCAGGCGGTGGCGCAGATTGTCCGCCATCTGGTCGAGTGCGTGCTGCATGTCCTGGGCGTAGGAGGTCGCGCGCTCGTTGATGATCGCAAGGTCGGCCACGACGCCGCGACGGCGCAGATATTCCAGCGCGCTCATCGCTTCGCGTGCGATGTCCATGTCCATGTCGTCGTTGATGCGCAGCGCAAAGATCGGGAAGTCGCCCGAAATTGCCATCGGCCAGAGTGCCGACTGCGACTTCAAGCCCTTCCGGACCGTTTCCGGGTCGGCGCGCAGATGGTTGTCCGGATACGTGAGGTAGCGGCCGAGATGCTGGAAGGCGGCCGCCTGCTGCGAGGTGATGCCGATATGGCGAAGCTCGACCTGCGCACGCGTCCAGGCATGGATCAGCTCGTGGCTGAAGGAATCCGGGTGGCGATAGCGTTCGATCGCCTTGTCGACTTCCTCGCGGTTCGGGGCGGCCATGGTCCAGAAGATCACCTGGACCTTCTTGCCGGCCGGCACGCGCACGACGCGGCGCAGGCTCAAGATCGGATCGAGCGTGAAGCCTTCCGTACCGGAAAGGGTTGCACCGGGATCGAAGGCGACTGCCTCGCCGAGGCTGCGGCCACGGCCGAGGAACTTGCGGCGATCGGTCTCGAACTCAGTCGGGCGACCCTGACCGGCGCTGTCGACCACCAGGTGGGCGACGCAGATATCCGGATCGGACGGGCTGCGCTTGTTGCGCTCCGCCCGGATGACGTCACGACGGCGGCCGAATTCGGTCTTCACGAACATGCGCGAGAAGAGCGGATGGGCGTTGTCGCCATCTTCATAGGCGAGAACCGGCTCGGTGTAGGAGGTGACCTCGATATAGCGGTCTTCCGTGCCGGTGTTGAGGATCGTCAGACGACGGCCTTCGGCATCGTGCTCGGTGCCGACGATGCATTCCAGCGTCGTCGAAATGTCGCCGACGGTCTTGAAGAACTCGGCCTTGTCATCGCCGAAAATGACCTTGGACTTTTCATTCAGCGCACTGCGCGGTGCCGATGTCGCCGACCACCATTCGTTGGTCGCGGTATCGCGCAGGAAGAGGAAGGTGCCCCAGCGGTCTTCGGTCGTATCAGGCTTCCAGCGGGTGACGGACTGGCCATTCCAGCGGGAGAAGCCCGAGCCGGTGGCCGTCAGCATCACCGAGTAATGGCCGTTGGACAGGAAGACGACTTCGCGGTCCTTGGTTGCCGGGTCCTCGACGGTGCGGATTTCGGCACGCAGGAGGTCGGCCTGACCCTTGCCCGGGGTCTGCGGCTCGTATTTGGCGCTCATGACCGGGATTTCGCGCGGTGTCTTTTCCTGCAGGAGAAGTTCAGCCGCTTCGACCACCGGATCGGCATGGAAGAGGGCGCGCAGACGGCCGTTGAACGCGACGTTGGCGATTGCCGCAATCGACATGCCATGGTGGTGGGCATAGTAGTTGTAGACGACGGCGCATTTCTTGCCATCCGGCAGGCGGGTGGGCGTGAAGTCGACGGCATCGTAGAAGCCGTAGGCACCGAGGGCACCGAGCTTGCGCAGGCGCTTCAGGTTCTCGAGCGCGGCCTCCGGGTAATACTGGCTGGCAAGGATCGAGGCATATGGTGCCACGACGGCGTTCTGGCCGAGACCACGTTTCAGGCCAAGCGTCGGCACACCGAAGTTGGTGTACTGGTAGTTCATCTCATGGTCGCGGGCGTTGAAGGCCGCTTCCGAAATGCCCCAGGGAATGTTCAGGCGACGCCCGTGGTTCATCTGCTCGATGACGACGAGATTGTTGGTCTGGTTGAGGATGCCCCCCTGACGCTCCTGCATGACGAGCGGCGGCATCAGATATTCGAACATCGAGCCCGACCAGGAGATCAGCGCGGCACGCGCACCGATCGGCACGACCTGGCGACCGAGGCGGTACCAGTGCTCCGTGGGCAGGTCGCCCTTGGCAATCGCAAACAGGCTGGTCAGGCGGCATTCCGACGCCAGAAGGTCGTAGCAGGCCTCGTCCAGTTCACGGGCATCGACGCGGTAGCCGATGGACAGCAGGCGACGCTCCGGACGGAACAGGAAGGTGAAGTCCATCGAGAAGGCGAGGTTGCGGGCGCGCTCGGAGAGCTGGCTCAGGCGCTGACGCAGCGGGTCGATGTTCGACAGGTCGAAGGCGGTGTCGGCAATATGCGCTTCGCAGACCGAGACCAGCGATTCCGTCCAGCGGACGACTTCGGCGCTCTGCTCCGAGCGCACTTCGTGGTGCAGGTTGGCAGCAAGCTTCTGGACGTCGCGGGCAAGCACCGCGAGGTTGATGATGCGGATCGAGGCGAATTCGTGCTCGCGCTTGACCGCTGCAAGCGCCGTGTTGAAGCCGATGATGCGCTCTTCGAGACGACGGCGGAGCGGGCGGACGGTCTTTCGGTCGTCCGGCAACTGGCCTAGGATTTCGAGCAGGATGCCGCCGACATCACCGATGCCGTCGAGATTGCCCTGGAGATGGGCGGAAGGGGCTTCCGCCCATTCGCGGCATGCCGAGGAGATCGCGATCAGATGGCCGGCAAGGTTGCCGCTGTCGACGGCCGAGATGTATTTCGGACCGAGGGTCTTGAGGGTGTCCGTGTAGTACCAGTTGTAGAGATGGCCGCGATACTTCTCCATCCGCTCGACAGTCGCGATCGTCTGCTCCATGCGTTCGATCGTCTGTTCGAAGCTCAGCCAGCCGAAATGGCGGGCGGAAACGACGGAGAGCAGGTAGACGCCGATATTGGTCGGCGAGGTGCGATGCGCGACGATCGCTTCCGGCGTTTCCTGGAAATTGTCCGGGGGCAGGTAGTTGTCGCCGGCGGTCGTGAAGGTCTCGTAGTAGCGCCAGGTGCGACGGGCGATCTTGCGCAGCTCGTAGGAGACGTTTTCCGGCACTTCCAGGCTGTCTTCGGTTTCAGCAGACTGGCTGACATACCAGGCGAGCAGCGGGGAGAGGACCCAGAGGAACGCGAAGGGAAGCCCGATCAGATAACCGTAGCCACCCGGCAGTGCCGCTACGGCAACCGAGAGGATGGCCAGAATCGGCGCGTGGCGCATGTTCTGGTAATAGGAGGCGATCGAGCCCTGTGCGGCCGACTGGACGCTGGCTGCCGTGCGCCATTCGAGCAGGAGCTTGCGGCTCACCAGCATGCGATAAAGCGAGCGCGCGATGGCATCGGCCATCATGCAGGCATTGTCGGCGATGAAGACGATGCGCAGCGCCACCTGGGCGTTGATCGAGCGCACTTCCGACCACAGCGTCTGGAAATGGGCCGCCGGAACGATGTCGGTCTGGCGCGGAACGATGCCCGAGAGAAGCGACAGGGTCGGTGCAACGAACAGGCTGAAGATCAGAAGCAGCTGCCAGATGGTGGCGCCGACAGGTTCCATGGTGGCCCAGCCGAGAACCGAGGCGGCATACCAGGCGATCGGTGTCAGCGAGCGGCGCAGGTTGTCGACCATCTTCCAGCGGCCCAGGCTGGTGATGCCGCGGCTGGTGTCGCCGATATAGGGGATGAGCTGCCAGTCGCCACGCGCCCAGCGGTGCTGGCGCGAAACCTCGACTTCGTAACGGGTCGGGAAGTCTTCCACCAGTTCGACGTCGGTGACGAGGGCGCAGCGGGCAAACGAGCCTTCGAGCAGGTCGTGGCTGAGGACGCTGTTTTCGTCGATCCGGCCCTTGATGGCCGTCTCGAAGGCATCGACGTCATAGAGACCCTTGCCGGTGAAGGTGCCTTCCGCCGTGATGTCCTGATAGACGTCGGAGACGGTGAAGACGTAAGGGTCGAGGCCGCGGTTCATCGAGAAGATGCGCTGGAAGACCGAGGCGTCCTTGCCGGTCGTGAGCGACGGGGTGACGCGCGGCTGCAGAACGCCGTAACCGCTGACGACGCGACCGGTCTTCTCGTCGTGCACCGGTCGGTTGATCGGGTGGTGCATCTTGCCGACCAGCTTGGTGACGGCATCGCGCATCAGGCGCGTGTCGGCATCGAGCGTCATCACGTAACGCACGTTTTCCGGCACCATGTTGGCGCCCGGCAGATAGGACGTATCGCGATCGCCACGCAGCAAGAGGTTCAGCTCGTGCAGCTTGCCGCGCTTGCGCTCCCAGCCCATCCAGCAGCCCTCGGCGTCGTTGTAGAGGCGACGGCGATGCAGGAGGTAGAAACGGGTCTTGCCGCCGAAGTCGTAGCGGCCGTTGAGCTGGGCGACTTCGCGCTTGGCATAGTCGAGGACTTCCAGATCGGCAGCCGATTCCTCGGTCTGGCTGTCCTTCCAGTCGCTCAGCAGCGCAAAGTAGATCTCGCCATGCGGGTTTGTCAGATAATGGACTTCGAGGTTGCGGACGAGTTCGTCGACATCGTCGCGTTTGGTGATCATGCAGGGCACGACGACGAGGGTGCGGGCTTCCTCGGGGATACCCTCCTTGAACTCGTAACCGGTCAGGCGGAAGGGTTTGACGAAGAAGGTCACCAGCGTGTTGAACAGGCCGGTCGCGCCTTCAGAGACGGGCAGCGAGACCAGGATCAGAAGGGCAAGGACGAGCGAGGTCGGCAGGCCGGCCTGGTTGAGGAAGTGGCCGATGACCGCCAGTGCCGCAATCGTCAATGCCATGACGGGGACAGCGATGGATAGCCAGTTCAGCCGCTTGATGAAGTCCGTGATGATGCGAGACAGCGGCTGGCTGTAGCCGATCGCGTTTTCGAGTTCGGTCCGGCGATTGCCGACCAGATAGCTGCCGACGTCGATGTGTTCGTCGGGACCTGCCGCTTCGGTTGCGAGATCGATCGCCGTCTGGGCAATCTCGATTTCGGTCTGGTCACAGCGGCGCGCCAGCTTTTCGATCGTGTTGCGGTAGGCATTGCGCGAGCCGAAATCGAGCTGGCGGTAGTCGGTGTGCTGGCCAAGGATGCGGTCGACATGACTGACTTCCTCGACCCAGACCGACCATTCCTTGTCGTCGATCTCGCGCAGGCCGCGGACGATGTTGCCCATCGTCACATTGCCGGAGGACAGGCGATTGTGCTCGGCGTCCATCGCCTCCTGGGCGGTGCGGCCGGCGGCTTCCAGACGGCTTTCGAGCCATTCGACGGCAAAGCTCGTATTCTGCGAACCGTTGCGCAGGCGATAGAGGAACTGCGTCGCAAAGGTGTTGTCGTCGGCGAGCTGCTCGATCTGGCTCAGATAGGTCGCGGCGGCGACCGGGTCGTTGAGGCGGATAATCTCGTCGGCCACTTCGTTGGCCCGGCGGCGCATGCGGCGCGAGCGGTCCACGCGGGTTGCGATGCGGCGGAGGTTTTCCACCAGCACGAAGCGGACAATCGACGGCAGCGCCCAGAGCTCGCCGATTTCCAGCGTCTGGTGCTGCTGATAGCCCTCGACAAGAGCCGTCATGCTTTCCTGGCTGACGGTCGAGTGGGTATGGGCGACATAGAGCCAGGCGAGCGCCATGGTGCGGGGGATCTCGCGGCTTCCCACCTTCATCGTCGGCAGCTGGCGATAGAACTTCTTCGGGAAGTCCCGGCGGACCTCCTGGATCGCCTCTTCAATGATGTAGTGGTTGTCGAGCAGCCATTCTGCGGCCGGCGTGATGGTCGCGCCGGCTTCGACATCGGCGGCCGTGGCGCGATAGACCCTCAGTATCTCGCGCTCGTTCTCTTTGTGCCGGGCGAAGAAATCGAAGTCCATAAGACCCGGCAGTTCGCTGACCCCGTTCAGGGCCAGTGACGCGGCGCTTTCCCGTAATTCCTCGATCGTGAAATAGGCAGATCGTATGGAATCGTTATGGTCGATCTGCTTGGTTTCGAGGTCGCGCGATGGGACATGCAGCGTCATGAAGGATAGGTTCTCGGTTCGATGTTGAATTGAAAGCCGTGGGGGTTCGACCGTCCGGTCGTCGCCGTCGCGCCTCATTGCACAAAATCTGGCTGTTGACTAACAATCGAGGCAGAAAAAGGCCGTAATAGGACGGTTACCGGCGGCGGTTGAACTCTGTGGGTGACTTTCTCTTCCTGGCAGGTGAATTGGCGTTTTTATGCCTTATTTCAATCCTCTGGCCAAGAGGCTTGCAGAAAGTCAAGAGGCGGACCTGGTCTGCGGGCCGCGGCGGCTTCAATCGATCTTCAGACGAGGTTACCAGATCCCAAACTGCGATGAGCAAGGCGTCTGCATCCGAAGGCCCGTCACCCGTCTCACGCGGGTGCCCTCAGCGACAACCCACCGAGCATGGCCTCGACGGCATCGAGCGCGATCGCCGACAGGCGACCCTCGTCAAACATGTCGCTTGCCAGTGAATTTTCCAGCCACAAGCCATCGATCAGACCGTTGATCGCCACGGCGAGATGGCGCACGTCGCCGAAAGCCGACTTGTGATGATGTGCGGCGAGGACTGCCTTGATGAGGTCTTCCAGAATGCCGATGAAGATCTGATAGTTCTCGCGGTGAATGCGGGCCAGTTCGTCATTCGATCTCACCCGACCGATAAAGGCGGCCCACAGCGACAGGGCCTTGGGGTCCGCGATCGGCGGGCTGACATTGGCGACGATGAAATCATGCAGGCGCTGCCGGGGATCTTCCCCCGCTCCGTCCATGGCATCGACCGCCGTTCCGGTCATGCCCGCCAGCATTTCCCGATAGGCAGCCTGGACCATTTCGTCCTTGCCGGAAAAATAGTGGCGGATCAAACCGCCGGTCACGCCGGCGCGGGCCGCGATGTCGCGCACCGTGGCACCCTCCAGGCCATGGTCGGAGATGCTGTCCAGCGTTGCGGCGATCAGGTCCTTGCGACGCTCGGCTTCTCCGGCACGCTGGAACGTGCGTCGTGTCATGCGGCAACTCCAGCCTGGCTCAATAGGGCGGCGCTTGTGCCGTCGAGGCGACATTTTACACGGTTGAACAACCGCGCGGCAAGTGCAACAGTCCGCGCCTCAACGAACTGTCCTGCAGATGCCGAAAGGTGAAATCCATGACGATCCACGCTCCCAATGTGATGGCCGAAGTGCTCGCAACACGCCACCATCTGCACCGGTTTCCGGAGATCGGTCTGTCGGAGTTCAAGACGTCGGATTATGTCGCCGGGCAGCTGACGGCGCTTGGCTATGAGGTCACCCGGGGGCTTGCCAAGACCGGCGTGGTCGCGACCCTTCGGAACGGCAGCAGTGATCGCAGCATCGGCATTCGCGCCGATTTCGATGCCCTGCCGATCCTGGAGGAAACCGGGCTGCCCTATGCCAGCGAGATCCCCGGCGTGATGCATGCCTGCGGGCATGACGGCCACACGGCCATGCTGCTCGGGGCGGCCAAGATCCTGGCCGAGCGGCGGAATTTCGATGGCACCATTCATCTCATCTTCCAGCCGGCCGAGGAGAATTTCGGCGGTGCGCGGATCATGATCGAGGACGGTCTGTTCGAGCGCTTCCCCTGCGATGCCGTCTTTGCGTTGCATAACGATCCGGAAATCCCCTTCGGTCACATCGCGCTGCGCGAAGGGCCGATCATGGCCGCCGTGGACGAGTGCAAGATCACCGTCAACGGTCGCGGTGGGCATGGTGCGGAACCGCAGTCGACTGCCGATCCAATCGTCTGTGGCGCATCCATCGTCATGGCGCTGCAGACCATCGTTTCGCGCAACATCCATCCGCTCGACCCGACCGTGATCACCGTTGGCGGGTTCCATGCCGGTGCCGCAAGCAATGTCATACCTGAACGGGCAGAGATGGTGCTGTCGATCCGCTCCTTCGACCCCAAGGTGCGCGACCAGCTGGAACAGCGCATCCGGACGGTGGCCGAGGGCCAGGCGGCAAGCTACGGAATGGGTGTCACCATCGACTACCAGCGCGGTTACGATCCGACGGTCAACCACAAGGCGGAAACCGATTTCGTCCGCGATCTCGCGGTGAGCTTTGCCGGAAAAGACAAGGTCTACGATCTTCCACGGCCGATGATGGGCAGCGAGGACTTTGCCTTCATGCTCGCCGAACGCCCGGGCACCTATTTCTTCCTCGGCACGCAGCGCACGCCCAACGATCCGCCGCTGCACCATCCGCGCTACGACTTCAACGATGACATCCTGCCCGTCGGCACCACCTTATGGGTGGAGCTTGCCGAGCGTTATCTTTCGAGGTCCTGAGCCGGCATCCGACGGCGCTCGGCAAAGAGAATGATCAGGCCTGCGCCGGCAATCAGCACGGCGCCGGCCCAGACATTGGGGCCGGGCACTTCCTGCCAGATGGCATAGCCAAGCGCGAAGGCCCAGATGAGGGCGGTGTATTCGAGCGGTGCAATCACCGAAATCGGCGCGCGGCGCAGAGCCTCGAAATAGCTGAGCTGGCCAATGCCCCCGATCACGCCGACAGCGAGCAGCAGGATCTGGGTGGGTCCACTCGGCATGGTCCAGGAGACAAGCGCCATCGGGGTCGTCAGAGCCAGGAAGAAGACGTTCGTCATGGTCATCTGCACCATGCTGCTGGCGCTCTGGCTGGTGGTGCGCAGGAGCGTTGTCGCGATCGCCCAGCAGACCGCAGCGATCAGCGCGAGGTAAACCGGCCAGCCCGTGGAGAGGCCTGTCGGATTGCTGGCGATCACCACGCCGGCAAAGCCGGTCAAGACGGCAATCCAGCTGCTCATTGGCACCTTTTCACCCAGGATCGGAATGGCCAGCAGGATCGCGGCGATCGGGGCGGCGAAATAGAGTGTGGTGAGGTCTGCGAGCGGCAGATGCCTGGCCGCGTTGAAGTAGCAAAGCCAGGCTGCGAGCAGGAAGAGGCTGCGCAGCATCATCGGGCGCAGCGCCGGCGACCTGACCGTCTCGACGGCCAGCGATCGGCCACCGAGAATGTAGCAGCCGAGCAGGATCGCGATGCTGCGGCAAAACAGGATCTGCCAGACGGTGGTGCTCTCCACCAGCAGCTTGATCATGGCGTCGTGCATGGCGAAGAGGAAATAGGCGAGACTGGAAAGCAGGATGCCAGCGCCGACTGCGGTTTTCACGGAAGATGTCTTTCAGATGGAGCGACCCCGAACCGGCGCGCGTATTTCTACCATCTGTCGGAGCTTCGCTGTGATCTGTCAACCAGTCGGATGTGTCTGGATTTGTTGTCGCCCGAAACAAAAATTTACAGCCGCTGCGCGCAAGGGCGATTGTTGTCTAAATCGATTTAACTAAAGTGCGGCCCGACCACGGGAGCAGGACATGAACGAAATTTCGAAGAGCATCACTTCCCCCGGCGCGCCGGCGCCCATCGTGACGAAGGAGCGTGCAGCCGTCGCGCTGCTGTTCTTCCTCAATGGCCTCGTCATCGGTGCCTGGGCCCCGAAGATCCCGTTCTTCTCGCAAGCACTCGGCCTGACGGAGCTGATGCTCGGTGTGATGATCTTCGTATTTGGCGTCGGTTCGCTGGTGTTGATGCCGATCGCCGGCATGCAAATCGCCCGCTATGGCTCGCGGCGCGTCGTGGAAGTAACCACGCTGCTGTTCATTCCGACCATCGTGCTCGTCACGCTGGTCGACAATATCTGGACCGGTGCCATCGCGATCTTCCTGTTCGGCGGCCTGACCGGGGCGATGGACGTGGCGATGAATGCCAATGCCGTCGAAGTGGAACGCAACATGCGTCGTTCGATCATGTCGTCCTGCCATGCCTTCTGGAGCCTGGGTGGTCTTTGTGGGGCGGCGACCGGCGGCTTCCTGATCGCCGCGCTCGGGGTCACCGGACATGTGCTGCTGCTGGCCGCTGTCTGTGTCGTGCTTTTCCTCGTCGCACGCCCGATGATTCTCGCCGATGCGCCGCATCCGAGTGACGAGCCGGTCAAGGCCAAGCTGCCGATGACGCCGCTGCCCTGGCTGATCGGGACGATCGCGCTGTTCTGCATGATCCCGGAAGGCACCGTGCTCGACTGGAGTGCGCTCTACCTGCGCAACGAGCTGAATGCCTCGACCGAAATGTCGGGCTTCGCCTTCGCCGCCTTCTCCTTCACCATGGCCGTGTGTCGCTTTGCCGGTGATTTCATCCGTGATCGTTTCGGTGCGGTGAATACGCTGCGCTTCTGCGGAGTTGCTGCCATCATCGGTCTCGTTATGGCGGGGCAGGCGACCAATGTGACCTTCGCGCTCATCGGTTTTGCGATCACCGGCATCGGCATCTCGAACATGGTGCCGATTGCCTTTTCGGCAGGCGGCAACATTCCGGGACTGGCGCCGGGCGTCGGCCTCTCGGTGGTGACCACCATGGGCTATTCCGGCATCCTCTTTGCGCCGTCGCTCATCGGCTTCATCGCCGAATACACCTCGCTGTCGACCGTCTATACCGCAATTCCGGCATTGTTGATCGTCGTCCTGGCACTGTCCGGGCTTGCCCGTCATGCGGATCGGGCGGCCGGACACTGACAGCCGACGTGGATGGGGTCGCTTTCGAGCGACCCAACACGCGCGCATGTGATCGCGGCCCGGTGTCTTTCGGTTGACAAGCGAACGGCTTTGATCCACCTCCATGGCGATTGAGGCTTGCAGAGAAACAGCCATGACCGCACCCCTGATCCAACCCGCCGATGTCTTTGATCCCAAGCCGCGCCGTTCCTCGGTCGCCGTTGAAGTGGGCGGGGTCATCATCGGTGGCGGAGCCCCTGTCGTCGTCCAGTCGATGACGAACACCGATACCGCGGATATCGATGCGACCGTTGCGCAGGTCGCAGCCCTCTACAAGGCGGGCTCCGAAGTGGTGCGTATTACCGTCGATCGCGACGAAAGCGCTGCCGCCGTGCCGAAGATCCGCGAGCGCCTGCTAAGGCTAGGCATGGACGTGCCGCTGATCGGCGATTTCCATTACATCGGCCACAAGCTGCTCGCCGATCATCCGGCCTGTGCCGAGGCGCTTGCCAAGTATCGCATCAATCCGGGCAATGTCGGCTTCAAGGACAAGAAGGACAAGCAGTTCGCCGAGATCATCGAGATGGCGATCCGTTACGACAAGCCAGTGCGTATCGGCGTCAATTGGGGTTCCCTCGACCAGGAACTGCTGACGCGCCTCATGGACGAGAATGCGGCCCAGGGATCGCCGCTTTCGGCCCGTCAGGTGACCCGCGAAGCGATCGTGCAATCCGCACTTCTTTCGGCGGAACTCGCCGAAGAGATCGGCCTGCCGCGCAACCGCATCATTCTCTCCGCGAAGGTCAGCCAGGTGCAGGACCTGATCGCCGTCTATTCGATGCTCGCCGAGCGCTCGAACCATGCGCTGCATCTGGGCCTGACCGAGGCCGGCATGGGCACGAAGGGCATCGTCGCGTCGTCCGCGGCCATGGGTTACGTGCTGCAGCATGGCATCGGCGATACCGTGCGCGTGTCACTGACGCCCGAGCCGAACGGCGACCGCACCCGCGAAGTGCAGGTGGCCCAGGAACTGTTGCAGGTCATGGGTTTCCGCCAGTTCGTTCCCGTCGTTGCCGCATGTCCGGGCTGTGGTCGCACGACCTCGACCGTGTTCCAGGAACTCGCCCAGAAGATCCAGGAGGATCTGCGCAAGAACATGCCGGTCTGGCGCGAGAAATATCCGGGTGTCGAGGGGCTGAACGTCGCCGTGATGGGCTGCATCGTCAATGGTCCTGGCGAAAGCAAGCATGCCGATATCGGCATTTCGCTTCCGGGCACGGGTGAAAATCCGGCCGCGCCTGTCTTCATCGACGGGCAGAAGGCGATGACGCTGCGCGGTCCCAATATTGCAGCCGATTTCGAGGCGCTGGTCGCAGACTATATCGAGAAGCGCTACGGGCGGAAGTCGGCGGCGGAGTGAGCTTGCGGGCAACTTTTTGTTGCCGCAATTTCACGGTTGACGGATTATCAGCCGAATCCTGGAGGGACACCGAGCATGATCAAGAAGATCGCCATTCTCGCGCTCTGCGCGACCTATCTGAGTGCCTGCACCACGACTGACCCCTATACCGGCCAGCAGAAGGTGTCGAATACGGCGGGTGGCGCGGCACTCGGTGCAGCGGTCGGCGCGCTCGGTGGCCTGGCTGTCGGCGGTTCGCCGGAAGGTCGCCGAAACGCAGCCCTCATCGGTGCCGGTATCGGTGCGCTCGCGGGCGGTGCCATCGGCAATTACATGGACCAGCAGGAAGCAGAACTGCGCGCCCAGCTGCAGGGAACCGGCATCTCGGTCACCCGCGTCGGCGATCGCATCATCCTGAACATGCCGTCCAACATCACGTTCAACACCGATCAGGACGCGGTGATGCCGCAGTTCTATCCGACGCTGAACTCGGTCGCGATCGTGCTTCGCAAGTTCGACCGCACGCTGATCGACATCAACGGTCATACCGATTCGACCGGCAGCCAGGCTTACAACCAGGGTCTGTCCGAACGCCGCGCGATGTCGGTTGCCGGCTATCTCAACAGCCAGGGCATCGACCCGCGTCGTGTGTCGGCTGTCGGCTTTGGGCCGAACCAGCCGATTGCCTCGAATGCGACACCCGAAGGTCGGGCGCAGAACCGCCGCGTGGAAATCCAGATCTCGCCGCTCACCCAGGGCTGAGGTCTTTCGATCCAAGGACTTCAAGGCGTCACATGCGTGCGGCGCCTTTTTCGTTTCAGCGGAAGGTGAGGAGCTTGACGCCTGCGAAGGTGAAGAGGACGGCGAGCGTGCCGTCGATGTAGCGACGCGCGGCGCGATAGATCCGCAGCGCACCCGGGGTCGAGAAAAGCAATGCGTAGCCCATGAAGATGGTGAAACCGGTCGCGAGGCAGCCGCTGACGATCGTGGCGACGGCAAGCGGTGTCGCATCCGCAGGCAGACCGAGCGAGATGATGGCGAGCCAGGCAAAAATCGCCTTGGGGTTCGTCAAGTGGATCGCATAGCCCATGAAGAAGGTGCGCCTGAGACTTGCGGTCGCCTTGGTGACACTCAGGGGATCAATCGGGCTGGCGGCGGAGCGGAAGGCGCGCCAGGCGAGATAAAGCAGATATAGCCCGCCGAGGATCCGCATCACCACCAGCGCCTGCGCATATTGTGAGAGCAATGCGGCAAGCCCCAGGGATGCCGCGATGGCCCAAGTCATCGACCCGCAGAAGATGCCGGCTGCGATCGTCAGGCCATGCCGCCGCCCCTGGACGAGCGAGGCGGATGCAATTGCCATAGTCGCCGGACCGGGGCTCAAGACCGCCACGAGATAAACGAGATAGGCAGCCACGACCTGCGGCCAATGTTCAAGGATGACGGTCACGAGAAGGCTCCGGCTTGGTCTGCAATGAGCCGGACACTAATCGCTTGTCGCGATCTGCACACGTCAGATGATTTGATCGATCGCCTTCAGAAACTGATGGCATTCCTCCGTCGTGCCGATGGTCACGCGCAGGAAATCGGAGATCCGGGGCTTGTTGAAGTGGCGGACAAGAACCGCGCGTTCGCGCAGACCCTTCTGCAGGTCGGCCCCCTGATGGGCCGGATGGCGGGCGAAGACGAAGTTTGTCGATGAGGGCAGGACCTCGAAGCCGCGGGCTTCAAGCGCCTTCGTCACCATGTCGCGATTGGCGATGATCTTGCCGCGGGCCTCGTCGAACCAGGCTTCATCCTCGATGGCAGCCGTGGCGGCGGCCTGGGCGAGCATATCGACGGGATAGGAATTGAAGCTGTCCTTCATCCGCTCCAGCGCTTCGATCAGCGGCCGCTGGCCAAGCGCAAAGCCGACACGCAGGCCTGCAAGCGAGCGCGATTTCGAAAAGGTCTGGACGACCAGCAGGTTTTCGTAGCGCGGGATCAGGGATGCTGCGCTTTCCGCGCCGAAATCGACATAGGCCTCGTCGATGACCACGACCTGGTCCGGATGGGAGGCGACGAGCGCCTCGATCTCGGAAAGCGGGAGGGCAATGCCGGTCGGTGCATTCGGATTGGCGAGGATGATCGCGCCACAGTGACGGTCGTAGTCGGCAATGCGTACGCGCAAGCCGTCGTCCAGTGGGATCTCCTCGACCTTCACCTCGAACAGTCGGGCATAGGTCTTGTAGAAGCTGTAGGTGATGTCGGGATAAAGAAGCGGCGCGTCATGCTTCAGCAGGCCGGCAAAGGTGAAGGCCAGCACCTCGTCCGAACCGTTGCCGACAAAAACCTCGTCGAGGGTCAGGCCGAAGCGCTTGGCAATGGCCTCGCGAAGGCCCGTCGAGGCCGGATCGGGATAAAGCCGCAGACGGTCACCGGATGCAGCCGTGATTGCGTCCAGCACCTTCTGCGAGGGGCCGTAGGGGCTCTCATTGGTGTTGAGCTTCACCAGGCCCGGGATCTTCGGCTGTTCGCCTGCGACATAGGGTTCCAGCGCGTGGACGGCGGACGACCAGAAACGGCTCATACTATTTCTTCCTGTAGGCGATGAAATGGGCGGCTTCCTTCAGGGCCTCGGCCCCGGCACCATAGGGCTCAAGCAGGGCGTTGGCTTCGGCCACCAGTCGGTCCAGTTCGGCGCGGGCCCAGTCGGTGCCCTTCAGGCCAACAAGCGTCGCCTTGCCCATGGCTGCGTCCTTGCCGGTCGCCTTGCCAAGCGTTGCGGCATCCGATGTGATGTCCAGTAGATCGTCAGCGACCTGGAAGGCGCGGCCGATGATTTCGCCGAAGCGGCGCAGGCGATCGCGGTCTTCTGCCGCACGACCGGCGATGATGGCGCCGGCCTCGCAGGCAAAGCGCAGAAGCGCGCCGGTCTTCATCGCCTGCAGCATTACGATACCTGCCTCGTCGGGCTGGTCTTTCTCGGCTGCGAGGTCGAGCATCTGGCCACCCGCCATGCCGCCGATGCCGGCAGCGCGGGAAAGTTCCAGCACCAGTGCCACCTTGGCCGCATCGGGCAGGGGTGTTTCGGGTGAGGCGATGATGTCGAAGGCATAGGTCAGAAGCCCGTCGCCCGCCAGGATCGCGGTCGCCTCGTCATACTGCTTGTGAACCGTCGGCTTGCCGCGGCGCAGGTCGTCGTCGTCCATGGCCGGCAGATCGTCATGCACCAGGGAATAGCTGTGCAGGCATTCGAGCGCACAGCCGACCTGGAGGGCTGCCTCCTCGCTTCCACCGAACAGTCGCGTCGCCTGCAGCACGAGATAGGGGCGCAGCCGCTTGCCGCCGTTCAGCGCACCGTAATGCATGGCCTCGATCAGCTGGCGGGGCCGAGCGAGCTCCGCCGGGCGCGGCGTGGCATCAAGGAGGACGGCGAGCCGTGCCTCGACAATCTCGGCATGGGCGGACAGGCTCTTTTCAAAGACATCGGCGCTCTTGGTCATCTGGGCTATTTGGCACGGTGCCCCCTGTCAGGCAACGGGAAATTCAGCGCGGGAATGGCGCGGAACAGCGCACCCAGACTGGTCATTTGCCAGGAGGACCGCTAAGAGGGTCCATCATCGATCACGGACCCAACTTCGTTGACACTGGAAGTCAAGGCATTGGAGAAAAACGAGCAGCTTGTGCCGACGGAAGAGCGGAGGCTGCGGCCCCGACTCTTCCGGGCCGTGGTGATCGCTCTCCTGGTCTTTCTCTTCGGCCCTTATCTGCTCATCCTGCTCTATCGGCTCGACTTTGTGCGACCGGTCTCGACACTGATGCTGGCAGATCTCGCGACCTTCCAGGGTTACGACAGGCGTTGGGTGGACTTTGAGGACATCTCGCCGAATGTCGTGCGTGCGGTCATGATGTCCGAGGACGGCCAGTACTGCAATCATGGCGGCGTGGACTGGACCCAGCTGCAGTCCGTCATCGACGATGCGATGGCGGGCGAAGCGACGCGGGGCGCAAGCACCATCCCGATGCAGACGGCGAAAAACCTGTTCCTTTGGAACGGGCGATCTTTCATCCGCAAGGGCCTGGAATTGCCGCTGGCACTCGCGCTGGATGCCGTCTGGCCGAAGGAGCGGACGATGGAGATCTATCTCAACATCGCCGAATGGGGGCCAGGCATCTACGGGATCGAAGCTGCCGCCCGATACCATTTCAAGACCTCGGCCGCCAAGTTGAGCCGCCAGCAGGCCGCACTCCTGGCCGTTTCGCTGCCGAATCCGATCACCCGTGTGGCAAGCAAACCCGGACCGGGCCTCAAGCGTCTGGCCGGCGTCGTCGACAGGCGTGCGCGTGCCTCGGGTGATTACATCACCTGTCTTTATGATTGAGATCAGAAGCTTTCGTTGGTCGCGGAGCGATTGATCCGGTTAGGATCACGTCCCAACCGTCTGGAAGGCGCCATGACCGATCTCATCCTCTATATCGCCAACAAGAACTATTCCTCCTGGTCGTTCCGGCCCTGGATCGCCATGACCGCTGCCGGCATTCCCTTTCGCGAGGAGCTGATCCCGTTTGGGCCCGGCGCCACGCATCCGCGATTTCGCGAGTTGTCGTCGACGGGCAGGGTCCCTGTGCTGCATCACGGTTCCGTTCGGGTCTGGGAGTCGCTTGCCATCATCGAATATGTGGCCGAGCTCTATCCTGATGCAGGGCTCTGGCCTGCCGACCGTGAGAGCCGGTCGCTGGCGCGATCCATTTCCATGGAGATGCTGTCCGGCTTCCGCGCATTGCGCAGCGCCTGCCCGATGAACCTTCGGCGGCCCGTGAAGGCAATCCCGCTGCCGGAGGGAGTGACTGGCGATGTCGCGCGCATCGAGGCGATCTGGCGCGAGATGCTGAAACGTTCGGGCGGTCCCTTTCTGTTCGGGGCATTTTCTGCGGCGGATGCCATGTTTGCCCCGGTCGTCAATCGCTTTGCGGCCTACGATCTGGTAGGAGATCCCGAGACCGTTGCCTATATGGACGCGATGCGCGCGCATCCGGCCTGGCTTGCCTGGGAAGAGGCGGCCCTTGCTGAACCCTGGATCGTGCCGGAAGACGAGGCCTGAACGGGCCCGGCTTAGATTCGAAAAAATCGTCCCGGGGACTGGTCAAACCCACTTCGGGCATGTATAAGCCCGCCAAATTCCGAGATCGAGACAGGTTCTGTCCGGCCTCATCGAGGCCGCTAAACCTGTTTTGTCCGTCACGTGGAGTAACGAAAATGGCTGTACCGAAGAGAAAAACAAGCCCGTCCAAGCGCGGTATGCGCCGCTCTGCTGACGCGCTGAAGGCCCCGACCTATGTCGAGGACAAGAATTCTGGCGAACTGCGCCGCCCGCACCATATCGATCTGAAGACCGGTATGTATCGCGGCCGTCAGGTTCTGACGCCGAAGGAAAGCGCATAATTCCTGCGCTTTGACTGACTGCTTTGAAGGGCCGGCGCTTGCGCCGGCCTTTTCATTTGTCATTAGGCATAGTTAAATTGCGCGGTTGACGGCTGCCGAAGCGGGCGCCGTCGCATTGCCAGGAAGGATTTCTGCATGCTGATCGCCGTGCCACTGATGATCGTGCCTTTCGTCTTCTACAATGCCGTGATGTTGGGCAGTGGCGTTGCAGCATTCTCGGGCGTGATCATGACCGTGCCGATGTTGTCTGGTGCGGTCTGGACGATGACGCTCGGCGATCTCGTCATCCTTTCGGCGCTCGTGGCGCTGTTCTTCGAAGTGTTGAAGGCAACGCTCAGCAATCGCGGCTCGTTGATGAACCACATGCTGTCGATGCTGGTCTTCATCGCGTTCCTGGTGGAGTTCCTGCTGGTCAGGGAGGCGGCGACTCAGCTCTTCTTCAGCCTGATGGTGATTGCCTTCATCGACGTGGTCGCGGGCTTCACCATTTCCAATCGCGCGGCCGGTCGCGACGTCTCGATCGGCCTCTGACCGTCAGATGAAAAAGGCCCCGTTCGGGGCCTTGTCTTGCATCAGAGATTGTCGAGCTTGTTCTGCAGGGAGCGCAATTGCTCCTTCAGCTCGTCGATATCCTTGGCTTCCGCCTTCTTTGTTTCCTTGGCCGGCTGCTGACCGCCGAGGAAGGGCGAGAACATCTGCATTGCCTGCTGGAACATCTCGGTGTTGCGCTTGACCTGCTCTTCCATGAGTTGCATCGGCATCTGCAGGTTCTTCGACAGCGGATGGTCCCCGAAGGCCTTCGTCATCTGCTCGCGCATCTGCGTCTGCTGCTCGGAAAAGGCCTTCATCGAGTGCTCGAGGAAGCTCGGTACCACCATCTGCATCTGGTCGCCGTAATAGCTGATGAGCTGGCGCAGGAAGGAGATCGGCAGCAGCGTGTTGCCGGTCTTCGACTCCTGTTCGAAGATGATCTGGGTCAGGACGGAATGTGTGATGTCTTCGCCGGACTTGGCATCCTGAACTACGAAATCCTCCCCCTTCTTGACCATCTTGGCCAAGTCCTCAAGGGTCACGTAGGTGCTGGTTCCGGTGTTGTAGAGGCGACGATTGGCGTATTTCTTGATAACGATTTCGCCATCGGCTTTGGCCATTGCAGTCTCCTAACCCGTCGTTTTTCGATTGTTTTTGCTCTTCCCGACGAGAGTGTAAGCGCAAATGAAGTCCGGTGACAATCTCTTTGTGCATTGCAGGATCGGCATTTGACGAAAGTCAGGCAAGCGCAACCAAAGAACGAGAAAGCCGAGTTTATCCTGTTTGACACAGGCGGCAGTCTTTGTCAGTTTCTCCTCAATCACAAAAACCGAGGAGACCTCCATGAGCACCCCGTCCATCGTCATCGCGAGCGCTGCCAGAACCCCGGTCGGATCGTTCAATGGAGCTTTGTCTTCCGTCGCGGCCCATGATCTCGGCGCCATCGCCATCAAAGGCGTGCTCGAACGTGCCGGCGTCGAGGCGGCTGAAGTCGATGAAGTCATTCTCGGCCAGATCCTCACGGCCGGTCAGGGCCAGAACCCGGCTCGTCAGGCAGCCATGAAAGCCGGCATCCCGCAGGAAGCAACCGCCTGGGGCCTCAACCAGCTCTGCGGTTCGGGTCTGCGCGCCGTTGCCATCGGCATGCAGCAGATCGCCACGGGTGATGCCAAGATCATCATCGCCGGCGGGCAAGAATCCATGTCCATGGCGCCGCATTGCGCGCATCTGCGCAATGGCACCAAGATGGGCGACCTGAAGATGGTCGACACCATGATCAAGGACGGCCTGACGGATGCCTTCTACGGTTATCACATGGGCACGACGGCCGAGAACGTCGCCCGCCAGTGGCAGCTGACCCGCGACGAGCAAGACGCGTTTGCGCTGGCTTCGCAGAACAAGGCAGAGGCTGCCCAGGTTGCCGGTCGTTTCAAGGACGAAATCGTCCCCGTCATCGTGCCGGGCCGCAAGGGTGACGTGACCGTCGATCAGGACGAATACATCCGTCACGGTGCGACCCTCGAAAGCATGCAGAAGCTTAAGCCCGCCTTCGACAAGGAAGGGACCGTTACCGCCGGCAATGCATCCGGCATCAATGACGGTGCTGCGGCTGCCCTTTTGATGACTGAGGCAGAAGCCGTGCGCCGCGGTATCGTGCCGCTCGCCCGCATTGCCTCCTGGGCCACGGCCGGCGTCGATCCGAAGATCATGGGCACGGGCCCGATCCCGGCTTCGCGCAAGGCGCTGGAAAAGGCCGGCTGGAAGATTTCCGATCTCGATCTCGTCGAAGCCAACGAAGCCTTCGCGGCACAGGCCTGCGCCGTCAACAAGGACCTCGGTTGGGACACCTCGATCGTCAACGTCAACGGTGGCGCGATCGCGATCGGCCACCCGGTCGGCGCATCGGGTGCGCGCATCCTCAACACCCTGCTGTTCGAGATGAAGCGTCGTGGCGCAAAGAAGGGTCTCGCGACGCTGTGCATCGGTGGCGGTATGGGCGTTGCCATGTGCCTCGAGGCTCTCTGATCCGGCCAGTCCTGATGGCGATACATCACGCTTGATATGACGAAGCACTGTCCCGGTCCGCGACCGGGACAGCGAAATCATGCCGTTGCGACGGGAACCGCGGCGGTCGATCCAGACGGGAACCCACTGACAAGAAAACGGGGAGGACAGCATGAGCAGAGTGGCTTTGGTTACGGGGGGCACGCGCGGCATCGGTGCCGCGATTTCGATCGCGCTCAAGAATGCCGGCTACAAGGTTGCGGCGAACTTCGCCGGCAACGAGGAAAAGGCGAAAGCCTTCGAAGCCGAAACCGGCATTCCGGTCTTCAAGTGGGATGTGTCCAACTATCAGGCCTGTGTCGACGGGATCGCTGCCGTCGAAGCGGCGCTCGGCCCCGTGGAAGTGCTGGTCAACAATGCCGGCATCACGCGGGATGCGATGTTCCACAAGATGACACCGGACCAGTGGAGCGAGGTCATCAACACCAACCTCACCGGTCTCTTCAACATGACGCATCCGGTCTGGACCGGCATGCGTGACCGCAGCTTCGGCCGCGTCATCAATATCTCGTCGATCAATGGCCAGAAGGGCCAGATGGGCCAGGCGAACTATTCGGCTGCCAAGGCCGGCGATCTCGGCTTCACCAAGGCGCTGGCCCAGGAAGGTGCTGCCAAGGGCATCACCGTGAACGCCATCTGCCCCGGCTATATCGGCACGGAAATGGTGCGCGCCATCCCCGAAAAGGTGCTGAACGAGCGCATCATTCCGCAGATCCCGGTGGGGCGCCTCGGTGAACCGGAAGAGATCGCACGTTGCGTCGTCTTCCTCGCGTCCGATGATGCCGGGTTCATCACGGGCTCGACGATCTCTGCCAATGGTGGCCAGTTCTTCGTCTAATCTACGCAGATGCTCTGACGCCGAGGCCGGCCTTGCGCCGGCCTTGTTCGTTCTTGGGAAGCGCGATGGGTCATTCGATCATCGATCTCGAGGCATTTGCCGAGCGCCTGTTTATTGATGGTCGCCGCTTCGACTTCACGGCGAGCCAGTTCCACGAAGCGATCAACTACCACGATCTCCCCTCGGGCCGGGAAGAAGCGATGTCCGATACCAATCCGGGACAGTATCGCGCCTTATGCGAGAGGCTCGGACTTCATGTTAACGATTGAACTGCGAAAGCGGGCGCGAAATTCTTAATATCCACCGCGTCCTATGGTTAACCATTTGTTATTCCACAATATGTAGCGGCGAACAAACCGGGAAGACGCTTCAGTCCGCGATTCGTCGTCGATTCGTTCCGGCTTTGATCGAGAGGTTAATGCTGGCAACGAAAAAGCCGCCAAACCTTGCGGTCCGACGGCTTTTGGGAGGGCGCCAAACTCAGAGCATTTCCGGTGAAAACGAGATCAACTGCAATGCTCTATCTATTTGCTTTTACGCAGTCCGGACGCAAAATCGCTGACGCACTTTTGCTGGACCTGCTCTAGCGGCAGCGTGCCTCGTAGGTGCGGCCGTAGCGGTCGCGATAGACGCAATAGCCGGCGCGTTCCTGCGAGTTGCCGATCAGGGCGCCTGCGACGCCGCCGACGGCGGCACCCACAGCTGCGCCGCGAACATTGCCGGTGGCCACGCCGCCGATGATGGCGCCGGAAGCTGCGCCGATGCCGGCGCCTCGTTCGGTGGCCGTGCAGCCGGCGAGAGGTGCGATCAGTGCGATTGCCAGAAGGGTCTTTTTCATCGTCCTATTCCTTTCACGTCGAGTTAGATTCGACCCATCAACATCAGGATGATGAGGATGAGCAACACGAGACCCAGGCCCCCTGACGGTCCATAACCCCAATTGCGGCTATGGCCCCAGTTCGGCAGCGCACCGATCAGCAGTAGAATTAGAATGACGATGAGAATGGTACTCATTTTGACGCTCTCCTGAGCCTGGATGGAATGCGGTGGTCTGTGCCGTCTGAACGCGACGGTCCGCCGTTTGTTCCGTGTGGCGAAGAGCGGAACCCATCAAACCGAACAGCTGAGCGGCGGGCCCGCCAATCGGGACCCGCACCTGACCGCGCCTGGCGTCGTCGCGTGCGGTCAATCCATCGATGAAGGCGTTGATGATGGCTGCGGTCGTTGTCTGATGTTCCACCATCGGCAGATGACCGCATTGGCGGAGCAGTACGGTCTGCACCTGGGGAGGCAGCTTCGACAGCCGCAGCTGATGTGACGGCGGGACGATTGCGTCTTCAGCGCCGATGATATTGAGCACCGGCACTCGTATCTTCTGCAGATCATTCAGCAAGGTGGTCGTCGACATGAAATGGATGCAGGCGGCAATGTCTTCGGGGCGTGCCTGCTGCAATTGCAGGCGCACATCCTCCATAGCGGCTACTGCGCGGTCGTTCTGCCAGGGGCACCCCTTGTCGTAGACGCACTCGATCGAGCCCCAGCGAAACTGTTCGCTGGTCGATATCCAGCGCAGGAAAAACTGCCGAAACAGGAAGGGGCCAACGCGCGGCACCCGCAGGAGCTTGGCGGGCAGCCGTTCCTGCCCTTCGAAGCGACCACAGGCAAAGCCGCCGATCAGGACGACGGATTTGACGAGATCCGGATGGTGTCTGGCGATGAGAAGCGAGACGAAGCCGCCCGTCGAATGGCCGATTAGCGTGACCCGCCGGCCACCGAAATCGCGCCGGATGGCCTCGGCATAGGCCGCAGCGACAGCTTCCGATGTGATCGACTGCCCGGGTTCGGCAAGCATCCAGGGATGATGTCCCGGTAAGGCATAGGCGGCGCTCCTACCTTTCCTGACGATCTCTGGCGCGTATGTGCGCCAGAAGGACGGCGCCATGACCATGCCGTGGATCAGGACGAAGTCCTGCGCCAGCTCGTCGTTTGCAATCCATTCCGGGGGTGGCGGGGCCAGTGTCATCGTTTCACCTCGGCAGCGGAACGTGAACCTGTTCCCGATTGTTCCATGGCTCCCGCATGCCAGCGGATCGGGCTGAGGTCGATTCAGCATGTGGTGTGCAGGATCCGGCCGATCTCCCAGATCTAGCCGTGAACAAAGCCTGAATCCTGTTGAGTCATCGATTCGTCGCTGATTCGTTCGCAGACTGTTCCGGATTCCGAAAGCTGATTCTGATCAAGGGTTTGCGAGGAATTCTGGGGTGATTGCGACAAGCGCCTTGCCTTTGCCCCTGTTCGTCGCCATGTGTTGGCCAAGGGTGCCGGAGTGCGGGAAGAGCCGCGGTCCCGACAAGCGGAGCGGTCTTTGAATACCCAACCTATGATCCTGAGTGGCCGCGGCGTCAATGCTGTGCTGGGGCCAACCAACACCGGCAAGACCCATTTCGCCATCGAACGCATGGTCGCGCATGGGTCGGGCATGATCGGGTTGCCGTTGAGACTGCTTGCCCGCGAGGTCTATACCCGCGTGGTGGAGCGGGTCGGGGTCCAGAACGTTGCGCTGGTCACCGGCGAAGAAAAGATCAGCCCTCCGAAAGCGCGGTTTTCCGTCTGCACCGTCGAAGCCATGCCGCGGGAGACCAAGGTCGCCTTCGTCGCCATCGACGAGATCCAGCTTGCCGGCGATCTTGAGCGCGGACACATCTTCACGGACCGCCTGCTGCATTTGAGGGGTCGCGAGGAAACGCTGCTTCTCGGGTCCTCGACCATGAAGTCGATCCTCATCCAGCTTCTGCCTGGAATCACGATCGTCGAGCGGCCGCGACTGTCGCAGCTCTTCTATGCCGGCCAGAAGAAGATCACCCGGCTGCCACAACGGACCGCGATCGTCGCCTTCTCGGCTGACGAGGTCTATGCGATTGCCGAGCTCATCCGCCGCCAGCGGGGAGGTGCGGCCGTCGTGCTCGGCGCGCTCAGCCCTCGCACCCGCAATGCGCAGGTCGGGCTCTACCAGGAAGGCGATGTCGAATATCTGGTGGCAACCGATGCGATTGGCATGGGTCTCAACCTCGATGTCGACCATGTTGCCTTTGCCCAAGACCGCAAGTTCGATGGCTACCAGTTCCGCAATCTCAATCCGGGCGAACTTGGCCAGATCGCGGGCCGAGCGGGGCGCCACATCAAGGACGGCACATTCGGCGTTACGGGCCGGGTAGATCCCTTCGATGATGAATTGGTGGAGCGGCTGGAGACTCATCAGTTTGATCCGGTCAAGGTTCTGCAATGGCGCACGGCACAATTCGACTTTTCTTCGGTTGGGGCTCTACAGCGCAGCCTTGATGCGGCGCCCCGCGTTGAGGGTCTGACCCGGGCCCTGCCGGCCACGGATCAGCAGGCGCTGGAATTCCTGTCGCGCTATCCGGAGATCGCGGACATCACCGATCGACCCGAGCGGGTGGAAAAACTCTGGGAAGCCTGCGCGTTGCCCGACTATCGGCGCATTACGCCTGCACAGCATGCAGATCTGATTCAGAGCCTCTATTTCGATCTGGTCAGGCGGGGTACCGTCAACGAGGACTTTCTCGCGGAGCAGGTGCGCCGGGCAGACCGGACCGACGGCGAGATTGACACGCTATCGGCGCGGATCGCCCAAATCAGAACGTGGACCTATGTGTCGAACCGGCCGGGCTGGCTTGCCGATCCGACACACTGGCAAGAAAAGACGCGGGAAATCGAAGACCGATTGTCCGATGCGTTACATGAACGGTTGACGAAACGCTTTGTTGATCGCAGGACATCTGTGCTCATGAAGCGCTTGAGAGAGAATGCGATGTTGGAAGCTGAAATCAGTGTGAACGGCGATGTCTTCGTGGAAGGCCATGCCATGGGACAACTCTCCGGGTTCCGGTTCACGCCGATCTCCGGCATGGAGGGCCCTGACGCCAAGGCCGTTCAGGCTGCCGCCTACAAGGCGCTGGCGCTTGAATTCGAAGCACGGGCCGCGCGCCTGCATGCGTCCGGCAACAATGACCTCGCGATCGGTTCCGATGGTCTTGTCCGCTGGCTTGGCGATCCCGTCGCACGTCTGACGGGTACGGATCACATCCTGCATCCGCGCGTCATCCTGCTCGCCGACGAGCAGCTGACCGGTATTGCACGCGACCATGTCGCCGCTCGCATCGAGCGCTTCGTCAATCATCACATCTCGACGGTTCTGAAGCCGCTCGACGATCTGTCCCGTGCGGAAGACCTGCAGGGACTGGCCAAGGGCCTGGCCTTCCAGCTCGTCGAAAATCTCGGCGTGCTCTTCCGTCGCGATGTTGCCGACGACGTCAAGTCGCTGGACCAGGACGGCCGCGCCTCGATGCGTCGCTACGGCGTGCGCTTCGGCGCCTATCACATCTTCATGCCGGCGCTCCTGAAGCCCGCTCCGGCCGAACTCATCACGCTGCTCTGGGCGCTGAAGCATGACGGTCTCGACAAGCCGGGTTACGGCGATCTGATCCCGGTGCTGGCTGCCGGCCGGACCTCCGTGGTCACGGATCCGAGCTTCGAGCGTATGTTCTACAAGCTCGCCGGCTTCCGTTTCCTTGGTAAGCGCGCTGTGCGCATCGACATCCTCGAGCGTCTCGCCGATCTCATCCGTCCGCTCCTGCAGTGGAAGCCCGGTTCGCCGGCCCGTCCTGATGGTGCCTATGACGGACGTCGCTTCACCACAACGACTGCAATGCTCTCGATCCTCGGTGCGACACCCGACGACATGGAAGAGATCCTGAAGGGTCTCGGCTATCGTGCCGACAGCGTCTCTGCCGAAGAGGCCGCCGCTTTCCTTGCCGCGCAGGCGGGATCGGCTCAGGCCAAAGCGCCGGCTGCCGTTGAAAAGAGCGATGACGAAAGCGTCGACGACGCGGATCAGTCCTCTGAGGCGGCCGCTGAGGTGGAAGCCCCGGCTGCTGTTGCCGAAGAGGCCGCCCCTGCTGACGCCGCTGCTGCCGAGCAGGCTGGCGAGCCTGCAGAGCCGAAGCCGGTTCTTTTGTGGCGTCCCGGTGGTCGCAGCGACAATCAGCGTGGTGCCGGTCGTCCGGGTGGCGATCGCCGTCCGCAAGGTCAGCGCAATCAGGCGCCGCGTGAAGGCGGCGAAGGCCGTGGCGACAATCGTGGTGAGGGGCGCGGCGAAGGTCGCCGTGACGACCGCCGCTTCGACAATCGGGGTGATGGCCGCGGGGATCGTCGCGATGACAATCGCGGCAAGTTTGCCGGCAAGGGTGATCGGCTGGATCGTGGCGACCGCAAGGACCGTGGTCCGCGTCCGGAACGCGACAACAACAAGTCGCAGCCGGCACGCTTCGAAGCGAAGCCGCCGCGCAAGGAAAAGCCTGTTGATCCGGATTCGCCCTTCGCCAAGCTGGCAGCGCTGAAGGAGCAGCTGAAGAAATAATGGACGAGAAGCAGCCACAAAGCGGTTCGCGCCAGCGCATCGACAAGTGGCTGTTCTTCGCCCGTGTGGCGAAATCGCGCAGTCTTGCCCAGGAGCGTGTGGCTGCCGGTCACGTCATTGTCAATGGACAGACTGTCCGCCAGCCCAGTCACCAGCTCAAGATCGGCGACCGCCTCGAGATTGCCATGCCCGAGCGGGATCTCGTGCTCGTCGTCAAGCTTCCCGGTGAACGACGTGGGCCTTACGAGGAAGCCAGGCTGCTTTACGAGGACCTGACGCCACCGCGCGAGAAGAAGCCATTCACCGCGCTTGAACAGGCGACGCGCGCACCGGGGGCCGGTCGGCCGACGAAGAAGGAGCGGCGGGCGCTCGACGATCTTCGCGGCGGGCCCGATTGGTCAACGGATTAGAAAATTTCTACGAAGCCGCCCGAATTGAGGGCGTTTGTCCTTGCCTTGTCCCGGATTCCGCATTAGCTCACTTGCCGTCCGACAGAAATTTCCGGCAGGGCGCGAGCCTTCCGAGCGGGGCAACGACCCTGACGGAACGACCCGCGTTCGTTATTCTCCTGCCGTTTGAGAACGTCATCCTGGAGTGCCGCATGACCTATATCGTCACCGACAACTGCATTCGCTGCAAATACACCGATTGTGTCGAGGTCTGCCCCGTCGATTGCTTCTATGAGGGTGAGAACTTCCTCGTCATCCATCCGGACGAATGCATCGACTGCGGCGTGTGCGAGCCGGAATGTCCTGCGGAAGCCATCAAGCCCGATACCGAGCCGGGTCTCGACAAGTGGCTGAAGATCAATGCCGACTATGCCAAGATCTGGCCGAACATTACGGTCAAGAAGGATCCGATGCCCGAGGCCAAGGAAATGGACGGTGTCGAAGGCAAGTTCGAGAAGTTCTTCTCCGAAAACCCGGGCGCCGGCGACTGATGGGTCGCCATGGGCTGTTTCGTCGGTGAATCCTGCCCAAATTTCCATCACTTGGCCGCCAAACTGCTGCCTGGTGCGTCACGATTGTGGCGCACTGCACTAAAATATTGATTTCCTCGTCTTTTTGTGATAGCGTGTTGGAACTGTTCCACTTTGCGGCATAGCTATGCCCTGAACCATCACGAAAGCAAATTCACCACCGCGCGATATACGTGACATCGGCGACACTCGTGTGTCGTGTCTTAGTCGCGACGAGGGTGGCGTTTGATTGTGTGGCGGACTGGATCAGGATGACAAGGCTCGCAATCTTGTCGTCTCATCCGGGCCTGACCGACCCGGCGCCGGCATCACGCCGGGAGCAAAACAGGGAGTATTTGAATAGAATGACGACCCAGCAGAAGAAGAATTCCTCGGCACGCCACGGCTTCAAGACCGGCGAGTCGATCGTATACCCGGCCCATGGCGTGGGTACCATCACCGCCATCGAAGAGCAAGAAGTCGCTGGCATGAAGCTCGAGCTTTTCGTGATCGACTTCGAAAAGGACAAGATGCGTCTGAAGGTTCCGGTCGCCAAGGCCGTGAGCATCGGGATGCGCAAGCTGTCCGAGACCGATTTCGTCGATCGCGCGCTGAAGGTGGTGCAGGGCAAGGCTCGTGTGAAGCGTGCCATGTGGTCGCGTCGCGCCCAGGAGTATGATGCCAAGATCAATTCCGGCGACCTGATCTCGATTGCGGAAGTCGTTCGCGACCTCTATCGCGCCGAGAACCAGCCCGAACAGTCCTATTCCGAGCGCCAGCTCTATGAAGCAGCGCTTGACCGCATGGCTCGTGAAATCGCTGCCGTGAACAAGATGTCCGAGACGGAAGCCGTTCGCCTTGTCGAGGTCAATCTCGCCAAGGGCCCCAAGCGCGGCAAGACGATCGAAGAAGACGACGCTCAGGAAGAAGCCGCTTAAAGCTGCTTCATCCGCAAGGTCATGAAAAAACCTCCGGTGCGAACCGGAGGTTTTTTCGTGTCTGCATCAGCCTCGCCGGGTGTCATCTTCACGCAAAAAACCCCGCCGGAGCGGGGTTTTCCGGGTGTCCAATCAGATCCTGTCAGTTGCGGTTTCCGAGGAAGCGCAGGAGGAACAGGAAGAGGTTGATGAAGTCGAGATAGAGGCGGAGCGCACCCATGATCGCGTTGCGACCGGCCATCTCGCTCGAATGGCTTTCGTGGTAGGATTCCTTGATCGCCTGCGTGTCATAGGCCGTCAGACCCGCGAAGATCAGCACGCCGATCACCGAGATCGCGAAGTCCAGGGCCGAGGAGGCCATGAACAGGTTGACCAGCGAGGCGATGATCAGGCCGAAGAGACCCATCATCAGGAACGAACCCATGGCCGACAGGTCACGCTTGGTGGTGTAGCCGTAGAGCGACAGGGCACCAAAGGACGCTGCGGTCACGAAGAAGGTCTGCACGATGCTTGCGCCCGTGTAGATCAGGAAGATCGACGACAGCGACAGGCCCATCATCGCGGCATAGACCCAGAAGGTGGTCTGCGCAGCAGCGACGCTCATCTTATGAATCCGGAAGCTCAGGAAGAACACCATGGCGACCGGCGCCAGGATGACCACCCACTTCAGCGGGCTCAGGAAGATTGCCTGACCGAAAGCCGTGAGTTCACCGCCGGAAACGGCCATCTGGAAGGTGGCGAAGGCTGCAAGACCGGTGATGGCGAGGCCCAGTGCCATCAGGTTGTAGACCTTCAGCATATAGGCGCGCAGACCTTCGTCGATCATCGTGGCCGACTGGGTCTGCCCCTGACGGCTCTGATAGTTGCGAAGTTCGGACATGTTTTCCTCTCTCAAAGCTTCGGAATAAGACGGCAGAGCCCGAATTGCTCTCGCGCCGCTGCGAAGCCCAGCATGCGTGCTTTCAATATGAGAGGTTCCCCAGCCCCCGACAAGGGCTGGAATCTTAAATCGCCGTAATGCGGCCAGCGGCAGGCCAGAGCCTGCCGCTTTTCACCTCAAAGTTCTCGAAGCACGGGTGCTGCCTTCTGGCCGAGAATCCGCCAGGTGCCTGCCAGCCCGATACCGATCGTCACGACGAGGGCAATGACCAAGGTCATCAGCGCCACGTCCGGCAGGAAGCTGGACGGCAGGTTCATGATCTGGCTGAGCGCGAACCATGCGATGCCGCCACCGGCAATCAGCGCGAAGATCGCGGTGGCCGCACCGAGCAGCATGTATTCGTAGGTGAAGGCCCGGATCAGCATGGCGCGTGTTGCCCCAAGCGTTTTCAGGATCACGGCATCATGGGTGCGTGCCCGATTGCCGGCTGCGAGTGCTCCCGACAGAACGAGGACGGAGGCGATCAGCGCGATTGCCGCCGCGGCACGGATGGCCGTTGCCAGCTGTCCGACAAGGCGATCCACGACATCGAGCGCGTCCTTCACCCGGACGGTCGTGATCGTCGGAAACTGCTGGGTTACCGACCGAAGGATCGCGGCCTCCTTTTCAGCCGTTGCGTCCTGATCGATCAGGGTTGCAAGCCAGGCATGCGGGGCGCCGGCAAAGGTGTTGGGCGAGAATACCATGACGAAGTTCATCGACAGGCTTTCCCACTCAACCGTGCGGAAGTTCGCGATCCTGGCGGTGATGTTGCGGCCGAGAACGTTGATCGTCACAGTATCGCCGATCTTCAGGCCGAGTTCACGCCCCTCTTCCTCTGCAAAGGAAACAAGGGGTTCGCCGGTATAGCCTTCCGGCCACCATTCGCCTTCCGTTACCGTGCTGTTTTCCGGGATATTGATCGCGTAGGTCAGGCCGCGATCGCCGCGCAGCACCCAGCGGCCCTCCGGCGGAACATCGACCTTGGCGACATCCGTGCCGTTGAGTTCGACGATGCGGCCGCGCAGCATCGGCACTTCGATCAGCTTGCCCTGTGGCGCCATGCCTTCGACCAGGGTGCGGAAGCCGTCGATTTCGCCGCTCTGGATGTCGACGAAGAAGAAGTTGGGCGCGCGTTCCGGGAGATTGCCTGTCAGCTCGCGCCGCAGATTGCCGTCGATGAGCGCCAGGGCAACGAGGAGGCTCAATCCAAGGCCGAGAGACAGGGTGACTGCCGGGGTCAGGGCACCCGGGCGGTGGATGTTGCCGACAGCGAGCCTGAGTGCTGCGGAATGGATGCGAGGGCTGCGGCGCGCGAGCCAGGCGATACCGAAGGCCACGACACGCAGCAGCACGAAACCGGCTGCCATTGCGGCCAGGAAGATCGTCGCAATTCGCTGTTGCTCGGAGGTGAAGATGGCGAGAGCCGCCAGTGCACCGAGCGCAAGGGCCATGGCGAGAAGGTATGGCCAGGAGGGAAGCCCCGAGGCTTCAAAACCCTGTTCGCGGAAGAGTGCGGTCGCCGGAACCTTGCGGGCATGGCCAAGCGGCAGAATGGCGAATGCAAAGGTTACCAGCATGCCGAAGACCGCGGCGAGAAGCAGGGCGCGTGGGTAAAGCGTCGCTTCGGCCGAGATCGGCAGGATGCCGGCGAGATAGTTTGCGACGATCGGCGGGGCGGCCGCACCCAGCACCAGTCCGGCCAGGATGCCAACAGAGGCGACCAGCGTGATCTGGATGAGATAGACCATCACGACAACAGAGGCCGGCGCACCAACGCATTTCAGCGTTGCGATGACCGTGCGCTTGGAATCGAGGAAGGCGCGTACGGCATTTGCGACACCGACGCCTCCGACCACGAGTGCCGTGAGGCCGACCAGGGTCAGGAACTGCGAGAAGCGTTCGACATTTTCGGTCAGCGACGGTGCGGCGCGATCGCTGCTGCGGATTGACCAGCCAGCCGTCGGCTGCTCTGCCTGCGCGCGTTCGCGAATGCCCTCAGGCGTCGGAGCGGGATCGTTGTAACGGATCTTGTAGGCGTGTTCGACAAGGCTGCCGGTCGCGATCAGGCCGCTGGCGAAGAGGCCTTCGCGGCTGGTCAGGAAGCGCGGCGCAAACCCGAAACCGTCAGAAATGGAGTCTGGCTCGGTGATGATCGTCCCATTGATGCGGAAGCGGGCATTGCCGACCAGCAGTTCATCGCCGATCTTGAGACCCATGCGGTCCAGCAGAAGCGGAGCGACGACAGCGCCATAGGCACCGTTGTCGGACGCGAGAAGCTCGTTGAGCGGGCGATCTGGTTCGGCGACGAGCCTGCCATAGAGCGGATAGGCGCTGTCTACGGCCTTGATCTCTACCAGTGACTGGTCTGAGCCATCGGCAAGGCGCGCCATGGAGCGCAGATTGGTCGTGACCGAAACCGTGCCGAAACTCTCCAGGAAGGCCAGTTCCTCAGGAGTGGCCTCGCGATTGTCGAGTTCGAAGCGAACGTCGCCGGCGAGCAGCGTCCGGCCTTCGGAAGAAATCGCGTCGGTGATGGCCGTGGAAACCGAGTTCACGGCGGCGATGGCGCCTGTTCCGAGCGCGATACAGGCGAGGAAAATGTAGAAGCCCTTGAGGCCGCCGCGCAGTTCACGCAGCGCAATCCGAAAGGCGACGGCGAGACGAGCGTTGAATGACGTCATGCGGACACCGAAGCGAGACGCGCCTGCTCGTTTCGGCTGTCGCCGGCGATGCGGCCGGAGGCCACCTTGATCTGCCGTGTGCAACGGGCGGCGAGTGACGGATCATGGGTGACGAGGATCAGCGTCATGCCGCGCTCCTTCTGCTTGGAGAAGAGCAGATCGGCAATCTGGCGGCCGGTTTCGGTGTCGAGGTTGCCGGTCGGCTCGTCAGCGATGAGGACGGCCGGCGAGGGCGCCAGTGCACGGGCGATTGCCACACGCTGCTGCTCGCCACCGGAGAGCTGACCGGGATAGTGGCTGAGGCGTTCTCCAAGGCCAACCGATTGCAGCTCCTGGCGTGCGATATCGAAGGCGCCCTTCACATTGGCGAGTTCCAGCGGCACGGCCACATTTTCGAGCGCCGTCATATTGGCGATCAGATGGAAGGACTGAAAGACGATGCCGATGTTCTTGCCGCGAAAATCGGCCAGCCGGTCCTCGCTCAGCGTATGAAGCGGCGTGTTGCGAACATGGATCTCGCCGCTGTCGAGGCGTTCGAGACCGGCGAGCACCATCAGCAGCGTCGATTTTCCCGAGCCTGACGGCCCGACAATGCCCACGGCCTCGCTTTCGGCGATCGAGAGATCAATACTCTTCAAGACGTGAACGGAGGCAGCGGCATTGCCCAGGGTGAGATCGGCGCTTTTCAGTTCGATGATGCTGTTTCTCACACTCGGCCATCCTATATCTGAAAGATGAAGCTTCGCCGCACTGCGGCATTTCAGCCAATCTAGGAAAGGCACCATGACTTTTAAAGCTCACCTCCTTCATTTCGCCGTGATCCTGCTGGCCTTCGCCGCCGGTCCCCGGATCGCCGCCGCCGAGCCCTTGCAGCTGGTCGGCCTGGGTGACAGTCTGATGGCGGGCTATCAGTTGCCGCAGGAGGACGCTCTGCCTGCCCAGCTGCAACGACAGCTGGTTGCCAAGGGGCATGATGTGGTGATCGCCAATGCCGGCGTTTCCGGTGACACGACATCCGGCGGCTTGTCGCGGGTCGACTGGTCGGTGCCGGAGGGTACGGATGGCGTCATCCTCGAACTTGGCGCCAATGATGCGCTGCGCGGCATCCCGCCGGAGCAGACCGAAAAGAACCTCGACCAGATCATCACGCGGCTCAAGGAGCGCAAGATTCCGATCCTTCTGGTCGGCATGCTCGCGCCGCCGAACATGGGCGAGGATTACGGGCAGAAGTTCAACGCGATTTATCCGCGTCTTGCAGAGAAGCACGGTCTGCCGCTTTACCCCTTCGTGCTGGACGGCGTGATCACTGATCGCAGCCTGCTGCTCGAAGACGGCATGCATCCCAACACCAAGGGACTGCAGGTCATGGCAGAGCGTATGCTCCCTCTCGCCGAATCTTGGGTGGCGGGCATCAGGGGGCAGGCGAATTAATCGCTTGCGCCTGATCTCATTGCATGATTCGCTGTGAGCACCTGCAAAAGATTCGGGGAGCTCTCCATGCCGAGATTGTTCACTGCCCTCGAAATTCCGCGCAACGCCGCCATGAGCCTCTCATTGCTGCGCGGTGGCCTTCCAGGGGCACGCTGGATCGACGTGGAGAATTACCACATCACGCTGCGCTTCATCGGCGACGTGGACGGCAGGACGGCGGACGAGATCGTCGACAGGCTTGATCGCATCGACCGCCCCGAATTCTCGCTCACACTGAACGGCATCGGTTCGTTCGGATCGAAGAAGCCGCATTCGATCTGGGCGGGTGTCTCCCCGGCGCCAGAGCTTTATGCGCTGCAGGGCGAGATCGAGCGGATCTGCCAGCGGATCGGTCTGCCGCCTGATCCGCGCAAGTTTACCCCGCATGTGACGCTGGCCCGTCTCAAGGCTTCCCGCGTCGAAGATGTCGTGCATTACCTCAGCGGGCGTGGCGATTTCCACACGATGCCCTTCCGCATCGGGCGTTTCGTGCTCTTGTCTTCTAAGGAATCGGTCGGCGGAGGTCCCTATCTGACCGAAGAAGTCTTCCCGCTGTACGAGGCCGGCGGTTACTCGAATTTCGAGACGACGGCACTGCAGCCCGAAAAAAGCATGGTGTAGACCTCTTCGAAATCGGAGAGGTCTCCGTAATAGGGATCCGGAACGTCCTGACTGGTCCCGAAGGCAAGGCCGGCGAAAAGCTGCAGGCTTGCGGTCGCGTTTTCCGGCTTCAGTGTCTTCAGGCGGGCCAGATTGCTCCCATCCATCGCCAGGATCAGATCAAAGGCGTAAAAGTCCTCCGGCGTGACCTGGCGGGCCCGCTGCCGTGAGATATCGATGCCGTGGGATGCGGCGACTTTGATCGATCGCTTGTCGGGCGGATTGCCCACATGCCAGTTGCCGATGCCGGCCGAGGCGATCACGGGCTTTTCGCTGGTCCGTATCGTCAGGTGGCGGTAGATTCCCTCCGCAAGTGGCGAGCGGCAGATATTGCCCAGGCAGACGAAAAGAATGGATGGTGCCGGCATCGGTTGATCCAGGAGGAGAGATTTCAGGATGAAATACGAGAAACTGGATGCGGCGTCCATTGCCGCGCGCCTGAGCGAATTACAGGGCTGGGCGTCCGCCCGTGACGGTGCAGCCATCGAAAAGACGTTTGTCTTTCGCGACTTTCGCCAGGCCTTCGGCTTCATGACGGAATGCGCCCTGGCGGCCGAGAAGCTCGATCACCATCCCGAGTGGTTCAACGTTTACAAGAAAGTGGATGTCGTTCTGACGACCCATTCCGCTGGTGGTGTGACGGAACTGGACTTCAAGCTCGCCGTTCTCATGGATCTGGCGGCGGCAAAGACCTGACGAGGGTGATTGAATCGGGAAGCCAGCATTCACATATGATTGATCGGGTCCGGACGAAAGGGATCGATGGCGATGGATGACGTGAAGATCGGTGAAATCCTGCTTCCTGGCGACGAGGAAACCCAGGAGCGACAGGAAGCAAAGGTTCGCAGCCGGTTCTGGCCGACCTTCAAGAAGGCTGCCCGCCAGATCCCGTTTTCGCGCGACCTGGTTGCCGCCTATTACTGCGCGACGGATCGCGAAACACCTTTTCGTGTCCGAGGCATTCTGCTTGCGGCGCTGGGCTACTTCATCATGCCGATCGATACGCTGCCCGACGTGCTGGCGGTTATCGGCTTTACCGATGACATTGCGGTGCTGACCACAGCCATCGCGTTGATAAATCGACATATCAAGGATCGGCACTATGAGGCTGCCGACAGGATATTGGCGGCCGAAGAACCGCTTCGGTGAGGATTTGGTGGCTGATCCGAAAACCGATGGTCAGCCCCACTCTTGCCTTTTTCTTTCCTTCTACATCCTGCGCAGGATCGGGGTCCGATAGCGTGTTTTGCCGGATTTCGGGGCGCCAGACAGGATGCCGACGCCAAATGTGACAAGAAGGCGTGCGCCGTTCATCGTTTGGTAAGGTAAATTAAGTCAAACTGAACACAGGTTTTGACGAAGAACGTCCAGACGCATGGCTGGGCGATGGATGGAAACAACCGGCAGGAAGACATGTTCGTAAGAAGTAGCGTAACCGCACTGGCAATCCTCCTGGCGAGCAGCGGGCTCGCCAACGCGCAATCGCCCACGCGGATCGAACAGTTCAGGGCATGGGGTGCCTATTCCTACAAGGCGAATGGCGGCACGGTGTGCTATGTGTTGTCCGTTCCGACCACCAAGGAACCGGCAAGCGTCAATCACGGTGACATCTTCTTCGTCGTGTCGCAGCGGCCTGGTCAGAACATCTCGTATGAGCCGCAGGCAATGATGGGGTACCCGATGAAGGGTGACTCCAAGGTCACTGTAACAATCGATAACAAGAATTTCGTCATGTTCGTCAAGGACAGCTCCGCCTGGGTCGAGAACGCGGCAGAAGAGCCGGCGCTTGTCGCCGCAATGAAGGGCGGCTCGACGATGACGGTCAAGGCGACATCGGCTCGCGGAACGGCAACGAGCTATACCTATTCGCTGTCCGGCATTTCTGCCGCGCTGCAGAAGATCCAGAACTGCCAGTAAATCTGGACATTAAAAGAAAATCGCAGAGGTCGGCGCTACCCGCCGACCTCTTTCGTTTGTGCATGGTTGTCTGTCGTGTGGGCGGGGTGACGAATGGCAAAAAAGCTGCTATTGGCCGCTGCAATTAAGGACATCGGGCCTTGTCCCCTGTCCGCACGATCCATGAATTCATACCTGCCAGCCGGGAAACGCTCGATCACAGCGTGCCTGCCCCTATGGTCCAGAGGTTCAGACGATGACTGTCACCGTGACGCTGCCCGAGCGTAGCCAGACTGCGGCCCCGGTTCGCCCGATGGGTTCCGTCGAGAAGCCGAGCCTGATCGGTCTCGACCGTGAAGCCTTGGGCGACGCCCTGCGCGAAAAGGGCGTGCCGGAAAAACAGATCAAGATGCGCGTCGCGCAGATCTGGAACTGGCTTTATGTCCGCGGCATTTCCGACCTCGACCATATGGCCAATGTCTCCAAGGACATGCGCGAAATGCTGAAGACGCATTTCACCATCGCGCGCCCCGAGATCGTCGAAGAGCAGGTTTCGAATGACGGTACCCGCAAATGGCTGTTGCGCTTTCCGCCGCGCGGTGCCGGTCGTCCGGTCGAGGTCGAAAGCGTCTATATTCCGGAAGAGGGTCGCGGCACGCTCTGCATCTCGAGCCAGGTCGGCTGCACGCTCACCTGTTCCTTCTGTCATACCGGCACGCAGAAGCTGGTGCGCAATCTGACGGCTGAGGAAATCCTCTCGCAGCTGCTTCTGGCGCGCGATCGTCTCGGTGATTTCCCCGACCGCGAAATCCCCGTTGGCACCATGATGCCGTCCAGCGACCGCAAGATCACCAACATCGTCATGATGGGTATGGGCGAGCCGCTCTACAATTTCGAAGAGGTTAAGAAGGCGCTGCTGATCGCGACCGACGGCGATGGCCTGTCGCTGTCGAAGCGTCGCGTCACCCTGTCGACCTCGGGCGTTGTGCCGGAGATCTATAGGACCGGCGAAGAGATCGGCGTGATGCTGGCGATCTCGCTGCATGCGGTTCGCGACGAGTTGCGCGACATGCTGGTGCCGATCAACAAGAAGTATCCGCTGAAGGAGCTGATCGAAGCCTGTCGTAGCTATCCGGGCCTGTCGAATGCCCGCCGCATCACCTTCGAATATGTGATGCTGAAGGACGTCAACGACAGCCTCGAGGATGCCAAGGGCCTGATTCAGCTGCTCAAGGGCGTTCCGGCGAAGATCAACCTGATCCCGTTCAACCCGTGGCCGGGCACCAACTACCAGTGTTCCGACTGGGCGCAGATCGAGAAGTTCGCCGACTTCATCAACCAGGCCGGCTATGCCTCGCCGATCCGCACGCCGCGCGGCCGCGATATCCTCGCCGCCTGCGGTCAGCTGAAGTCGGAATCGGAGCGCATGCGCAAGACCGAGCGTCTGGCGTTTGAAGCGATGATGATCGCCAATCACGGCGAAGACGACGATTGAGATTGCGGCGGGGCGCCCGTCCCGCCTTTGACCTTACTTCGCCTGGGTCATGAAAATCTTCACCGCGAAGATCGAGAAGACGCCAGCAAAGGTGTAGTCGATGCCGCGCAGAACCTTGCGGTTATTCTGCAGCCAGTTCGACATGAAATCCGCCCCATAGACGATGCCGATCCCGATCGGCAGCGACAGGATGATCGACCAGAGGCCAAGGAAGATCAGCTTGCCGGTCACGTTCGGGTCGGTCGCGGTGACGAACTGCGGCAGGAAGGTCATGAAGAAGATGATGACCTTCGGGTTCAGGAGATTGACCCAGAGCCCGTTCAGGAAGGCTCCCTTCTTCGAAACGGCAGCATCCCCATCCGCCTTGATGACGAAGTTCGAGCCGTGTCGAACAGCCTGCAGCGCCAACCAGAGCAGATAGGCGGCCCCCCCTGTTTTCAACAGGAGGAAGGCCGTCGGCGAGGCGACGATCAGGGCCGAAATGCCAAAGGCGACCAGCATGGTGTGGATCGAGATGCCGAAACTCGTGCCGGCAAGCGTCATCAGGCCGATGGCCCGCCCGTCGCGCAGCGAGCGGCTGATCCAGAGCGTCATGTCGGGACCGGGAGTGATCGCCAGCAGCAGAAGTGCGAGGCTGAAGGCGAGGAAGACGGGCAGGCTCGGGATAAAGTCCATGATGTCACCGCATGACGAAGCACCCGCGACCTGCGGATGCTCCATCCTTAGCGGCGTTCGATAACCTTGCCAATCAGCCTTTGGGGATCGACAGGTAGGTCTTGAAAGCCTCGGCAAAATCCGGGTGCCACCGAGACAATGGTGGACGGTTTTCGATGATGTCGCCGGCGGCCCAGGCGATGCGCTTTTCGTCCAGTGCGCGGTTCACTTCATTGTCGGGGCAGAGAATGTAGAAATCGCCTCGGCCCAGGCTTTCCAGCATGAAATCGACGGTTTCATCCGGCGTCCAGGCGCCTGAAGGTTTCTCCGTGCGACCGTTTGCGGTGAGACCCGTGAAGACGAAGCCGGGGATCAGCAGATGGGCGGTAACATTGCAGCCCGGCGTGTTGCGCAGCTCGTGCTGCAGCGCCTCGGTGAACGCCTTCACGCCGGCCTTGGACACGTTGTAGGCCGGATCGCCCGGCGGCGTGGTGATGCCCTGCTTGGAGCCGGTGTTGATGATCAAACCCGCATCCTTGTGGGCGATCATGCCGGGACCGAAGGTGCGCGTGCCATTGACGACGGCCATCAGGTTGACGCCGAGCACATTCTCCCAGTTTGCCTGCGGGCCGAAGAGCGCGCTGCCCGGCTGGATCCCGGCATTGTTCATCAGCACATGCACCCGTCCGAACCGCTGGATGACGGCGCGCTCAAGGGCTTCCAGTTCGTCGATCTTCGAGACATCCGTGCCGATCGCGACGACATCGGCTTCACCGCCGGCCGCAAGAGCCGTCACTTCGGCGGCCGCACTCGCCAGCCGGTCACCCTCCAGATCGACGAGAACGACGCAGAGGCCCATGCGGGCGAAGGCCTTTGCGGCGGCGAGGCCGATGCCGGATGCTGCACCGGTGATGACGGCGACATGACCTTTCACGAGCGCGGGATGCTGGATCGTCATGGGCAATCTCCTTTTCGGTCAATGGCTTTGACAACCTTGGCGATATGGTACCGGTATTCGGCTTCGTCAACATGACGGCAAACCGGCCTTAGGCTCGCGTGGTGATCGGACCCAACCGATGTTGGCTACCGCCTCGACATGTCGATGCCCTTGCACACCAGCGGAATCTCGCTAAAAGTGCCGCCATTCTTGATCCAGGCGGGGTTTTAGCCTCGCACCCTCCAGACGGAACGCATCGACATGGCACTCCCCAAAGACGTGAAGAAAGTCGTCCTCGCCTATTCCGGCGGCCTCGACACCTCCATCATCCTGAAATGGCTGCAGACCGAACTCGGCGCTGAAGTCGTGACCTTCACCGCCGATCTCGGCCAGGGCGAAGAGCTCGAGCCGGCGCGCAAGAAGGCGGAGATGCTCGGCATCAAGGAGATCTTCATCGAGGACGTACGCGAAGAATTCGTTCGCGACTTCGTCTTCCCGATGTTCCGCGCCAATGCCGTTTATGAAGGTGTCTACCTGCTCGGCACCTCGATCGCTCGTCCGCTGATCTCCAAGCACCTGATCGAGATCGCCAAGAAGACCGGCGCAGACGCCATCGCGCATGGCGCCACCGGCAAGGGCAATGACCAGGTTCGTTTCGAACTCTCGGCCTATGCGTTGAACCCCGACATCAAGATCATCGCTCCCTGGCGCGACTGGGCCTTCAAGAGCCGCACGGATCTCCTGAACTTCGCCGAACAGCACCAGATCCCGGTTGCCAAGGACAAGAAGGGCGAAGCGCCGTTCTCTGTTGACGCCAACCTGCTGCACTCCTCTTCCGAGGGGAAAGTTCTCGAAGACCCCGCCCAGGAAGCTCCCGAATACGTGCATATGCGCACGATTTCGCCGGAAGCCGCACCTGACAAGGCAACCATCATCAAGGTCGGTTTCCGCAAGGGCGATGCCTGCTCGATCAATGGCGTCGAGATGAGCCCGGCCACGCTGCTTGCCGAGCTTAACAATTACGGCCGCGACAACGGCATCGGCCGCCTCGACCTCGTCGAGAACCGCTTTGTCGGCATGAAGTCGCGCGGCGTCTACGAGACCCCCGGCGGCACCATCCTGCTCGCTGCCCACCGTGCGATCGAGAGCATCACGCTTGACCGCGGTGCTGCGCACCTGAAGGACGAGCTGATGCCGCGTTATGCGGAGCTCATCTATTACGGCTTCTGGTTCTCGCCGGAGCGCGAGATGCTGCAGGCTCTGATCGACAAGAGCCAGGAGCATGTCGAAGGCGAAGTGACGCTGAAGCTCTACAAGGGCAATGTCATGGTCATCGGCCGTGAATCGTCGAAGTCGCTCTATTCCGACAAGCTGGTGACCTTCGAGGACGACCAGGGCGCCTACGACCAGAAGGATGCAGCCGGCTTCATCAAGCTGAACGCGCTTCGCCTGCGCACGCTCGCCAAGCGCAATCTCGGCAAGTAAGCAGCACGCCTGAAAACAGATCGCCCGCCTTCCCCTCGGGGAGGCGGGCTTTTTCATGCCCGATGTTCGAGGCGTCGCAGCCAGAGGAAGCCGGCAACAGCGCTCAATTCCATGACGGGGATGATGATGCCAAAGGCGGTCAGCGGATCGCCGATCGAAGCGGCCGCGACACCGCCGGCAAAGCCTGCGCTCATCTGCAAAAAGCCGGTGAGTGCCGAAGCTGAACCCGCAATGTGCGGAAAGGGCGCCATGCTGGTGGTGACGACATGCGGGCTTAAGAAGGCGAGGCCGAAGGTGCAGATCGCCACAGGCCCCATGATAGACAGAAAGAATGGGGGCACGAGAGCTACGGAAAGCGCCATCATGATGGCGCCAGCGCCGCAGAGCGTGATTCCGATCCGCGAAGCGGTCAGGCCCGAGATATGGCGGGAGACGAGCTTCAGGGTCAGTGAGCCGGTCAGATAGGCGCCGGATTGCATCAGCATGCCCATGCCGAACTGGGTGGGCGTCAGGCCGACCTCATTGATCAGGACGAAAGGCAGCATGGTCGACTGCGCATAAAGCGCGCCGATCGTGCCGCTGAGCACCAGCGATGCCGCCAGGAAGCGGGCATGGCCTGCAACCTCCAGATAGTTCTTCACCAGCTGGCCGGGGCGCAGTCGCCCGAGATCCGGAACGATCGTCTCCTTCAGCAGTGTCAGGGTGAAGCCCATGGCCATCAGACCGAATGCGACCATCAGGAGAGAGACCGCATTCCAGCCGAAGGCCGCAAGCGTCAACCCGCCAAGCGTTGGCCCCATGGCCGGGCCGACCGCAAGGAAAATGCCGATGGTGTTCAAGATGCGGCTGGCATCCGCGCCGGTGTAGAGATCGCGCACAATCGCGCGCCCGACCACGACGCCAACCGAGGCGCCGATGCCTTGAACCAGCCGTGCGGCAAGGATGAATTCGACGCTCGGTGCAAGTGTCGCCAGCAGCGAGCCCGCCAGATAGATCGCCAGAAAGATCAGGGTCGCCTTCTTGCGGCCCAGAGCATCCGCGAGCGGACCGGCGACCAGTTGGGCCAAGGCGAAACCGGCGAAGAACATCGAGAGGCTGAGCTTGATTGCCGCATCGGTCGTGCCGAAGGCTCTGACGAGTTCTGGCATTGCCGGCGTATATATCGCCATGGAGATCGGACCGAGCGTGGTCAGCAAGGCGCCCAGGAAGGTGGTACGCCGCTCGCTCATGCGCATTTCGGTCATTCGATCAGGTCCGGCATCATGAAGAAAGGCGCCACTGCGGCGCCTCCTGGAGATGACTTAGTGCTGTTGATGCCAGAGATCGAGTGTCAATTTCCGCCTATCGTTCGGTCAGGTCGTCTTCGCGAAGAAGTCCAGGACCTTGGCGTAGGAGTCCGCCATGTCCATATCGCCGATCATTTCGGCAAGTGACTGCTGCGTCCGGTAGTATTCCGCATAGTCGAACTGGGAATCGTCGGTCAGCGTCGACAGATCCATGATGTTGCCGTTGCGGTCGACGATCTGGAGCGGCAGTTCCGTGGACAGCTCTCGATAGGTGTCGGCATCTATCTGTTCGCGCTGGAAGCTTTCCGAGGCAATCTCGCGCAAGCGTCGCGGCGTCATGCTTGCGAAAACCGACAGAGCTTCCTCGAAAACCTCAGTCTCTTTCGAAGGCTTTACCTTCGGAGCCAGATCGGCAAGCCGGACATCCGACTGAGGGGTGATTTCTTTGACGCGAAGGGATGCAACGCCTACCGGTTGGATTGGAAAGATTTCCATGGCCGTGACCGTCCTTTCATAGGATGAATCGATCTATGGGCTTATTCGAAACTACGTCAATCGGCCTCGGTTTCGCCTGTGGAAAAATCTGCCCTTGTTCACTGATTTTTGCGTGCCTGCAGCCCCTTTGCCGGGATAACATGGTGGAAAATCAGTGCTTCGCCTGCTTTCCAGCGAAGCTTCAGGAGGTTTACGCATGGCTGATTCGCCCGCTTTCAATCCCGCCGTCATCGACTGGCAGGGCCCCCATGGCTTGCCGCAATTCGAACAGGTGGGTGATGGTGACTATGCGCCGGCCTTCGAAGCGGCGTTGAAAGAGCATGAAGCGGAGATCGATGCGATTGCCGACAATCCGGAGCCAGCAACCTTCGCCAACACGATCGTGGCGCTCGAAATCGCCGGTGATGCCCTGTCGCGCGTCTCGGCGCTGTTCTGGAACCGGGCGGGCGCCCATACCAATCCGGGCATCCAGGCCCTGGAGCGCGAGATCGCCCCGAAGATGTCGCGCCATTACTCGAAGATCGGCATGAACGCGGCTTTGTTTGCCCGGATCGACGACCTGTGGACCCGTCGGGTTGAACTTGACCTGACCGTCGAACAGACGCGTGTTCTGGAGCGCCACTGGAAGGGTTTCGTCAAGGCGGGCGCCAAGCTGCCCAAGGCGGAGCAGGAGCGTCTGGCTGAGATCAACGAGCGGCTGGCAAGCCTCGGTGCCAATTTCGGCCAGAACGTTCTGGCGGATGAATCCTCCTGGATCCTGCCGCTCTCTGGCGAAGACGACCTTGCCGGCATTCCGGCCTTCCTGCGCGACGCCATGGCGTCCGCTGCAGCCGCACATGGTGGCGGGCACAGCCATGTGGTGACGCTGTCGCGCTCGATCATCGAGCCCTTCCTCACCTTCTCGGAACGCCGGGATCTGCGCGAGACCGCCTTCAAGGCCTGGACGTCGCGCGGCATCAATGGCGGCGAGACCGACAATCGCGGCATCGTCAAGGAGACGCTGGCGCTTCGGGCGGAGAAGGCGGGGCTTCTCGGCTATAAGGATTTCGCCTCCTTCAAGCTCGACAACACGATGGCGAAGACGCCTGAAGCGGTGAACGGCCTGTTGATGCAGGTCTGGGAAAAGGCCGTTTCGCAGGCGCGGGCAGAAGAAGCCGAACTCGCCGCTGTGATTGCCGATGAGGGCAAGAATCATGAGGTCGCGCCCTGGGACTGGCGTCACTATGCCGAAAAGCTCAGGGCGAAGAAGTTCGATTTCTCCGAAGCCGAATTGAAGCCCTACCTGCAGCTCGAAAAGATCATCGAGGCCTGCTTCGATGTGGCAGGCCGTATCTTCGGCATTCGCGCCGTGCCGCTTGCCAATGTCGTCGGTTACCATCCGGATGTGCGCGTCTTCGAAATCCGCGACCGCAACGACACGCTGGTTGCCCTCTTCCTCGGTGACTATTTCGCACGTCCGTCCAAGCGTTCCGGCGCCTGGATGAGCAGTTTCCAGTCGCAGCATCGCCTGCCTTTGAAAAACGGCCGCCAGGGCGAATTGCCGATCATCTATAATGTCTGCAACTTCGCGAAGCCCGAACCCGGCAAGCCGGCGCTGCTGTCGCTCGATGATGCGCGGACGCTGTTCCACGAATTCGGCCACGCCGCCCATGGTATGCTGTCCAACGTCACCTATCCCTCGGTTTCCGGTACCGGCGTCTCGCGCGATTTCGTCGAACTGCCGTCGCAGCTTTACGAGCACTGGCTGACGGTGCCTGAGATCCTCAAGACCTATGCGGTGCACTACCAGACAGGCGAGCCGATGCCGCAGGCGCTGCTCGACAAGGTGCTCGCGGCCCGGACCTTCAATGCCGGCTTTAACACGGTCGAGTTCACCTCGTCGGCACTGGTCGACATGGCCTTCCATACGCGTGGGGCTGTCGAGGATCCGATGGCGGTGCAGGCCGAAGTGCTCGAAAAGATCGGCATGCCGGCTTCGATCGTCATGCGCCATGCCACGCCACACTTCCAGCATGTCTTTTCCGGAGATGGCTATTCGGCGGGCTACTATTCCTACATGTGGTCGGAAGTGCTCGATGCCGATGCCTTCGCTGCCTTCGAGGAAACCGGCAATCCTTTCGATCCCGCGATGGCCTCTAAGCTCAAAACACATATCTATGCGTCTGGCGGATCGGTAGATCCGGAGGATGCCTACAAGGCCTTCCGGGGCAAGATGCCGAGCCCGGAGGCGATGCTGAAGAAGAAAGGCCTTGCGGCCTAAGCGTCGCAACGCCGCTCAAAAGGGCCGCCGACGGTAACCATCGCCGGCGCTTCGGGCGTTTCCCCCTTTCGCAAATGCAAAAAACAGGGTATGAGCGCGCCAAAGTAAATCGGCGCCTCTCTCCCGTATTGCGCCCCAGCACTCAGAGATCTTGGATATGAACCTCCGCAATATCGCGATCATTGCGCACGTTGACCATGGGAAAACGACCCTCGTCGACGAGCTCCTCAAGCAGTCCGGCTCGTTCCGCGAGAACCAGCGCGTGATGGAACGCGTTATGGACTCGAACGACATCGAAAAGGAGCGCGGGATCACCATTCTCGCCAAGGCGACGTCGATCGAGTGGAAGGACACCCGCATCAACATCGTCGATACCCCCGGCCACGCCGACTTCGGCGGCGAAGTCGAGCGCATTCTCTCGATGGTGGACGGCGCAATCGTTCTCGTCGATGCTGCCGAAGGCCCGATGCCGCAGACCAAGTTCGTGGTCGGCAAGGCGCTCAAGGTCGGTCTTCGCCCGATCGTTGCGATCAACAAGGTCGACCGTCCGGACGCCCGTATCGATGAAGTCGTCAACGAAGTCTTCGATCTCTTCGCAGCGCTCGACGCGACCGACGAGCAGCTCGACTTCCCGATCCTCTACGGTTCGGGCCGCTCCGGCTGGATGAACACCGATCCGAACGGTTCGCAGGAAGAAGGCCTGACGCCGCTGCTCGACCTCGTGGTCAAGCATGTCCCGGCTCCGACCGTCGAAGAAGGCCCGTTCAAGATGATCGGTACGATCCTGGAAGCCAACAACTTCCTCGGCCGCATCATCACCGGCCGTATCGCTGCCGGCTCGATCAAGCCGAACCAGGCCGTCAAGGTCCTCGGTCAGGACGGCAAGCTCATCGAGCAGGGCCGCATCTCCAAGATCCTCGCCTTCCGCGGCATCGAGCGCACCGCCATCGAAGAAGCCCATGCCGGCGACATCGTCGCCATTGCAGGTCTCTCCAAGGGCACCGTTGCCGACACCTTCTGCGATCCGGCCGTGACCGAAGCGATGAAGGCGCAGCCGATCGACCCGCCGACCGTGACGATGTCGTTCATCGTCAATGACAGTCCGCTTGCCGGCACCGAAGGCGACAAGGTCACGAGCCGTGTCATCCGCGACCGCCTGTTCAAGGAAGCCGAAGGTAACGTTGCGCTGAAGATCGAAGAGTCGGCCGACAAGGACTCGTTCTTCGTGTCCGGCCGTGGTGAACTTCAGCTCGCCGTTCTGATCGAAAACATGCGCCGCGAAGGTTTCGAGCTTGCCGTATCGCGTCCGCGCGTCGTCATGCACAAGGACGAAGCGACCGGCCAGATGATGGAGCCGATCGAAGAAGTCGTGATCGACGTCGACGAAGAGCATTCTGGCGTCGTCGTGCAGAAGATGTCCGAGCGCAAGGCCGAAATGGTCGAGCTGCGTCCCTCGGGCGGCAACCGCGTTCGCCTCGTCTTCTTCGCTCCGACCCGTGGCCTGATCGGCTATCAGTCGGAACTCTTGACCGACACGCGCGGTACCGCCGTGATGAACCGCCTGTTCCACGACTACCAGCCCTACAAGGGTGAAATCGGTGGCCGCGTAAACGGCGTCCTCCTCGCCAACGAAGCTGGCGAAGCCGTGGCCTATGCCCTGTTCAACCTGGAAGATCGCGGCCCGATGATCATCGATGCCGGCGAGAAGGTCTATATGGGCATGATCATCGGCATCCACTCGCGCGACAACGATCTGGAAGTGAACGTGCTCAAGGGCAAGAAGCTCACCAACATCCGCGCTGCCGGCAAGGATGAAGCGGTCAAGCTCACCCCGCCGATCCGTTTCACCCTCGAGCGCGCGCTGTCCTGGATCCAGGACGACGAGCTGGTCGAAGTCACGCCGAAGTCCATCCGCCTGCGCAAGATGTTCCTCGATGCCAACGACCGCAAGCGCATGGAAAAGGCCAAGGCTGCCGTCGCCGGCTGAACCTTTTGAAAATACGTCTCATTTTGAAACCCCGGTCGTCTCGGCCGGGGTTTTGTTTGTGAATGCGCCCGGTTCTGCCTTGCGAGTAATCTTAAAAAAGCGTTAAATTTTCCCGGTGGGCCGATGTAGGCCCGGTCTCCGCGTCTCCTTCCTCGGCGCGCCAGGGTGAGTTTACGTTATGAAGACGTTGTCGATCGACTTGCGCTTGGCAGGTCCTGGGGATGCCGCAGCGATCGCGGACGCCCATCGCAATGCCTGGATGCACGCCTATTCGGGGATCATTCCCTATCGAGCTCTGTCCCGCATGGTCGAACGGCGCGGTGAAAGCTGGTGGCGCAAGGCAACGCGGGGCCCTGCCACGATCCTCGTTGCGGAAGTCGCCGGTGTCGTCGCAGGTTACGCCTCGCTCGGCTACAACAGGGCCCGGGCTTTGCCGCATGAAGGGGAGATCTACGAGCTTTACCTCCGGCCGGAATATCAGGGCATCGGGCTCGGTTACCAGCTCTTCCACGAAGCGCGGCGCCTGTTGAAGTCGCTTGGCTGCAACGGCATGGTCGTCTGGTGCCTCGAAGATAGCGAGATCGCTGCCAATTTCTTCCGCACCAATGGCGGTGTCGATGCCGTCGAAGGCATGGAAGACTTCGACGATGTGCATCTGAAGAAGCTCGGCTTCATCTGGAATTGAGGGAGTTCCCTCAGTCCACGACATAGCCTTCCGGCCAGCTGAAAGTGCGCTCGCTGCTGAGCGGCCCGCGCTTGCCGTACCACTCGGGCGGCTGCATCCCGCAATCAAATACGCCGGCCATGTCATCGGCCACACGCCGTGCCAGCTGATTTGCGTCGGCGGTCGCCTTCGCATCGACCATGCCGACGAAGCAGGAGCCTGGATAGGCCGATGTCCCGACACGCGAGATGACGAGAACCTGCCCCGTGCTTTCAGGGCTCGGTGATCCGCTGGGGCCGGGGTTTTCGATGAACCAGCGCAGGATTGCGGCAAAGGGCCTTCCCTTCGCATCGAGCCGCCATTCTATCTTCGTGTTCACTCGGTTGAAGGCTGAGAAGCTTTCAAAGGCGCCGTCGATCAGTTCCTGGTCGATCTGGCCGAAAATCACGCTCTGGCGCAGATCCCCTTCCTTGAAATAGACGGGATAGTTCTTGTAACCCTTGCATTTGAGCGACACGCCCATCGGGTCTTCGGTCAAGGTCTCGCAGGCATCGAGGTTGAGGTCGGTATAGACGCTTTCGGCAGCGTCAGCGGGGGCCGCGAGAAGTGCAAGGCAGCCCAGCATTTCCATGCCCATCCGCAGGCTTTTCATTCCCTTTGACATCGCAGAAGGTCCCCTTTGTGACTTGCCCGCCGGAGAGCGCCTCGCGTCCGCCGAAAGCCGTGTTGCATTGCGCCATAATTCGCATTAGGTAGCGCAGGAATTCAACACTCTACGGGGTCCAAATTATGCGCATTGATGCAATTGCCATCGGCAAGAACCCGCCGGAAGACATCAACGTCATCGTCGAAGTTCCTGTCGGCGGCCAGCCGATCAAGTACGAAATGGACAAGGAGGCCGGCACGCTGATCGTCGACCGCTTCCTGTACACCCCGATGACCTATCCGGGCAATTACGGCTTCGTGCCGCATACGCTCTGCAAGGACGGCGATCCGCTCGACGTTCTCATCTGCAACACCCGTCCGCTGGTGCCGGGCTGCGTCATCAATGTGCGCCCGATCGGCGTCATGATGATGGAAGACGACGGCGGCATGGACGAGAAGATCCTTGCGGTTCCGGTGCCGAAGCTGACGCGCCGCTACGACAAGATCGCCAACTACACGGACCTGCCGGAAATCACGCTGAAGCAGATCCAGCACTTCTTCGAGCACTACAAGGATCTGGAGCCCGGCAAGTGGGTGAAGATCGGCGACTGGCAGGATGTCGACGTGGCCAAGCAGATCATCCTCGAGTCGATCGAGCGCGCCAAGTCTGAAAAGAAGTAAGTTCAGGCGGACGCAAGCGCGTCTATCCTTGATTTCAAATCCTCCGGGTCGCCCTCGATCCGGAGGATTTTTTGTCTGGCGGTCTCGCCTGAGACGACGGTGATTTCGGATTTCGGAACCTTGATCGCCTTTGCCAGAAGCGCGATCAGCGCCTTGTTGGCCTTGCCCTTTTCCGGCACTGCGGTCACGCGCGCCTTCAGATGCGCCAGGCCATCACCTGCAATCTCCACGCCCTCCAATGCATCGCGCCCGCCGTTCGGTGTCAGCCGGACGGCGAGCAGGATGTGATGATCGCAAAGGCGATAGGGGAGGGTCACGCCACCAGCGGGTAGATGCTGTTCCAGAGGAAGGAGCGCAGGAAGAAGATGATCAGCAGCAGGATAATCGGCGAGATGTCGATGCCGCCGAGATCCGGCATGAAGCGGCGGATCGGACGCAGGGCCGGTTCTGTCACATTGTGGAAGAACTGGCCGAGGGTGGCGACGAAGCGGTTGCTGGAATTGATCACATTGAAAGCGTAGAGCCAGGAGAAGATGGCACTCCCGATCAGAATCCAGGTGAAGATGCTCAAGGCAAGGTCAATCGTCTGAAACAGGGCGTACATTCAGGTCTCCATTTCTCGGTTGCGCAACATATGCTTTGCGCTATTTCGTGTCAATTCTGTTTCCCATTGATTTCATTGGGAAATTTGAGCTTTTGCGTCGATGTCGCACACTCTCATGATGGTTAGTTCTCAGCGTGAACATATCATCAGCCAGTTAACGATCGACTTTGTTCCCCGCATGTAGTTTCGATGTCGTCAGTTTCCAACGATCTGGATCTGTTCGATCTGCAAGGCGAATGATCATTCTGCCTGCGCAGAGAACCTGTAGCTGACTATCGACGCTTTGCCGTAGCGCGGTGGTTCCGCTGCCAACATTAAATAACGAAACATCTGGACAGAGAGCATCTGCAAAACCGAAGGCAAAGCGTCCATCGGCATATGGCAAATCGCATAGGCTGATCGCGGCAGAGTGAGGTGCCCGGCGCTTCGGATCGGAAACAGCGGTGCGTCGCCCTTGTTCAGCTTATCATCGGGCAAGAAGGTGACTTCGATCGGCTTTCCCGCAAGCTTCTCGGGCGCAAGGAAGTTGCCGGAGACCACAAGATGCCGGTAGTCCTCGTAAGGACCGCCCCTCAGGGTGTTCTTTGACACGGAAAAGAAGAAGTCCCAGTTCCAGGATGTGATCTCGACGGTGTAACGCACGTCGTCGGCAGTGATGCGCGTCTTCTTTCGTTTGGCGCGAGGCTTTGATTTTTCCTTCATGCGTTCACCCTCAACTCTTGGCTCGCCCTTTTGGCGGTCGGCTGTATCCCGGACATAGGAAACCAACTGGGAAAGGAATTGGCATGTCTCATCTTAAGGCCCTCAAGCTTACCTCAGCAGTTCCGGCTCGTGCATCTGCTGATCCCGTTCTCCGCGCGCGCGAGAAGGTAGCTGCCGCATTGGTCGAGCAGAAACAGATGGCCGAAGCAAAGATTGCGGGTCAGATCTTCGCACCCACGCATGTCGTTCGGAAGAAGAACGCCGAGGGACAGCGTGTCGAGGTGGAAACCCTCAAGCGCGTCCGTCAGGGCTGGTTCGCCGACGAAGGCGGCAAGGTGTTTTTCTCGCTGCGGTATGCCGGCAAGTCCGTTGAATTCGCCCAGGGCAAGAACGCGATCGAAGTCGGCGAGCTGACTGCGCTGCCCAAGATCATCGACACGCTTGTCGAGGCTGTGCGCGCTGGCGAACTCGATGCTCAGCTCACCATTGCTGCTGCTGAACGCGGCAAGCTGCTGCGTAAGTCCGCATAAGCGTAAGCTCAAAAAAGCTGCACCTTGAAAGCCATCGGATCATACTGATCCGATGGCTTTCAGCCCTCTGCGGGAGGGGTGGGGCTGGGAGGTTGGGGAAACCGCCATATAGCTCCCAGGACACGCATTCACGCCGGGATGTTGCGCTTGACTAGCAAGAGGCGGCCAACGCGCTGGAAGACGTGCCTACGCGTCTTATTGATACGCTTGACGCTTCCCCCTGCCATTCCCGCAGCCGCGAAGACCGACCCCGAACTTGCCTCTGTCAGCCTTTGAAACCGGCTCGGCATAGGCGCTTGAGACGACGGGCGATTATCCCAGATCAACCAACGATCTCTACTTGACCATCGAGACTTTGCTTCTGGCTTGGCCGTTCTCCTGCCGCCCGTACCATGGTTGAGGCACACGCGTGCGAAAGGCCGGTTGCGACCATGAGGTGAGTAATGCTAGTCGCCTAGCGTATCGAAAAGCGACAAAGATTTCATGGCATCAAGCAATCCTCCACGCCGCCCGGGCAGGGCCCAAACATTTGACAAGACTTTGCGGATGCTGTCCCTTCTGGGAAAGTCACCGCGCGAAAACACCTTCGAGTTGGCAGCCAAAACTCTCATAAGAAACAACGGAACTGATCAGCTTCTGAAGGCCAGCGGCCAGCTGTATGTCGTGGACAGTCTGAAGCCTTCTAGCCTAAGTTTTTTGCCTCAGGAGTGGGTCACCGGCCTTGAACAGGGACGCGCTCGGTGGTCGGGCTGTGACAACTGGTGGGCTGGCTTTCCGTTGATAGCATATCTGCAGATGCGACCTGATACCGATGGCGCTGGTCACCAGCTCTTACTCAATTGTGAGGTGGGGCCGGTAGCTCCCAGTGAGCTACGCCTTGACCTCGTGCGGCTGATAAAGCGCCTTGGGTCGGAAGCAAAGGTTACCCGCATCAAATTCCGCAGCGATGCGACGAACGCTAAGACCCTTTATTCGCGCTTTTTTACAGGTGCAACTGTTCCCGTAGATCGTCCTGATGATCCAGATGTCATAGCGCGCCGGATGTGCGCACTACTGACTGATTTCGAGCCTGAGATGGAAGTTGTGACGAAAAGCATTTCACAACTGTTTGATCTTTAGGCTGCCTGAGCGCCTGCCCTCTAGGGTTGACTAGGCGTTTCTAACGGCGCTATCTTCATAGTTGCGTTTGTATCGATTCGGACGCCTCGGAGCGCCCTGCTTCGAGCAACCGGTCCCGCGATGATTGCGGGCACCCTCACGGGTTAACCGTCAAGCTGTGTTAGAAAATTTGGCCGATTGCGGTGGACGTTGCGTTTCGTCCGCCAGGCCATTCTTTGCTTGAAGGTCGCCAGTGACTTCTATTCTGACAAACACCGCTGCCATGGCCGCGCTGCAAACGCTTCGTACCGTCGGCAATAACATGGCCGAGACGCAGCGACAGGTTAGTTCTGGGCAGCGCGTGCAAATCGCCGCCGACAATGCGGCCTATTGGTCGATTTCGACGACGATGCGCTCGGATAACATGGCTGTGTCGGCGGTTGTCGATGCTCTAGGCCTCGGTGCTGCAAAACTAGATGTGGCGTATGCCGCGACGGAGAACGTCGTAGAGGTCCTCACCGAATTTAAATCTAGATTGGTCGCTGCCTCTGAGGAGGGCGTCGATCGTGGAAAAATTCAGGAAGAGCTGGACCAGCTAAATGCTCAAGCCGAAAGCACCGTGAAGTCGGCGAGCTTTAGTGGCGTTAACTGGCTGGATACAAGCGCTGCTACCCATCTCCAAGACGTTAGTACGTTTTCGGAGCGCTTGGTCACGTCATTTGTGAGAGGTCCGAAAGGTGAGGTGTCGGTGAAGACGGCTGAGGTCGATTTGCGGCAGTCGAGCATGTTGAACGTTGGCGGCGGTGGCATTCTGCAAAAAGATATCCCAGATTACTACATGCCAATCGGCTCGATGTTCTCTTACAGATACTTCTATCAGGGCATCCAAGACCACCTGTTTACCGGTCCTGTCACGTTCGATGCCGCTGATACGGTAACCTTTGATCTCGTCCTCGACAGAAGCGACATGTCGCTGGGGAATACCTTCCCCATAACTGTCGACAAATCAGTGGTGGACGCAGCGCTCGGAACCACAGACGGGGTCATCAACAACGTTGCGCAAGTGAAGCTGGTTCTCGAAAGGGCTTTTGACAATGCCGGCGCCTCGCCATTTGTGACGCTGGATGGCTATGCGCTAAATGGCATTTGGCTGCCACCTCCAGGCCGATATGCTATCGAGACCCTTGAAACATCTGGCAACGTGGGCTCCAGCGTGTTCCTTGAGGCGCTAACTGGGCCATTCAGTAAGCTCGGACTGAACACAACTTCGATCGTAAACAGTGACAACATGCATCCACGAGGGGTGATGAGCTTCATTGAACCCTTTAAGCTTTACCTGGATGCGACCATCGAATTTGACATCAGTCTCAACTACGCTCCACCCACAACCTATACGATAAATCGCGCAGTAGTTGACGCCGCACTCGGCACTAGCGACGGCATGGTCAACAGTGCGAATGACCTCAAGACTATCGTTGAATATCTGACAACGGGGGTCGGCCTTGATGTCAGCGTGACAGGCAGTCAGTTGGAGTTCCGCCTCGATCAGAATGTTCATCCGGGTTACGGAACCAAGGCAACCCCGTTCACTATTTCGACCTTTCGTCCAGATCCGCCGTACAATTTGCGCTTTGACCTAGCCGAGATTGACGTCACATCGAACGCCTTCACGTTGGACGAGTATATTGAGGGTGTCGAGCATATGCTCAAGGAAGCGATAAGCAGTGCAGCGACACTTGGCGCATTAAAGACCCGCGTTGACCTGCAGACGGAGTTTTCGCGCACGCTGATGGATACCATAGACAGGGGCATTGGTCGCCTAGTCGATGCCGATATGAACGAGGCGTCGACGCGTCTAAAGGCGCTACAGACGCAGGAGCAGTTGTCAATCCAGGCCCTCTCGATTGCCAACACGAGTGCAGACGTTATCTTGTCACTATTCCGCCAATGACCGCCTTCTCACCGATGAGACCGCGCCGTAAGGTCTGTCGAGGACGCAAGGCAAGCCCGTCAGGCAGCCCTAGGGGGCGCGTATAATCGGAACGCAATACGCGTCCTGCCCTACGCGACAAACGCGCTATACGGGCTTCTGTGCGTCTTGTTGACAGCTTCAATTGGTCGGCATGCCTTTGCCAATTGAGCCGGGACACTGAACCGCTTGCCCTTGATCCGCCACGGGTGCAGACAGCGGGCTGCTGGAAGGCTGGCTGCCGTGTGACTGTGGAGGGGTGAGGTCAAGTTGTTAGGACAGGGACCGGACGAACGCTCAAAGGTAGCTTCGCCTCAGTTCGGATCAGCCCAGCAGCTCTTTCGCACCCAGCGTCCGAATTCGAGCCTTCTGCTGGACCTGATCATCGACGGGAAGCCTCTGCGCCGTCGATACCACTCGCCGAAGTATTGGGCTGCCCTTTTTCATTTTGCGGTAGCAGAGGGTCGCGAGGTCACAGTTCAAGAGATGGATTTGCCCGGTAGGTTCGCGCGCCTGTTCCCGCCAAGCGTGATGGGCCAACTTCGATGGTTCGAAAACTACCACGGCGAATGCCCGCCGGTGGCGCGTCTATTCGATCCAAGTGGGACAGCCGACATTCGTCTGCTGCGTTCTGCTGCAGGGGGTCTCGCGGTAGACGTAATTCACAACCTGAAGCCTGACGGCTATGCGCGGGATACCCTATGGCTGGCTGATGTCATGAGCCTGAGACCGCTGTGCGGCATCAACCTTATCCGCGATAGACCGAGGCGGAGCTGTTGATACTGACGTACCCCGGCGCATACGGCCGTAGAAGCAGACTGTTGAAACCGTTGCGATCCTCGAATATGAGCGATTTCAAGACGCTAAGAAAGTAAGCGGTCGGCGTCGATGCTCACTGAATACATGAGGAAATGGATCGTGCCATCCCCTGCAAACCGCCTTTATCTTGCCCTCGCGGAGCTTCGCCAACATTGGCGTAACTTCCCTGTCGCACATATGATGCTGTTCCTTGAGGTAGCGCGCAACGATCTTGAGAAGCACGGGTGGGGCGTACTCGAAATTGGTGAACGGCTCGACATCACGCAGGCGACCGTATCTCGGGGAATTGTTGACCTTTCAGCTCGCACTGTTCCGTCCGGGGGCACCGAACCTATCGATCTTGTAACGACTGAGGCGGATGCAAAGGATCACCGGAAACGGATACCGGTGCTGACGGCTAAGGGGCGCAGGGTTTACGACAAACTCATGCGCATCATGGAAGGCTAGGACTGGTCGCTTCAGCCCTCTCGGCTGGCACGTATCCGTTCGCCATAGGCCAAAATGCGCTGCACGCGTTCGGACAGTGTCTCAGGTCCTATAGTGCTGACAGGAGGAGAACCAGTGGTCTGTCTAGAAGGATGGTAGACCCTCGGTGACGCAGCGTGAGTGGGCTCAAGCTCGGTATCATCCGTCCAGTTAGTATCTAGTATATTATTATTATACCTTACACCATCACATCCAACGAACAGAGCATCAAAGTCAACATCACAAATCCCACGAACACTCGATTTGTTTTCATTGGAGACATGTTTACGACGGTCAGACATGGTCTTCCCTTTGACCATTCCCACCGTGGCAACTGTTGAGTTCGCCGATACCGCGCTCTTTCCCTGAGCTGACTTTGGTCCCAGCACAAAGCGCAGCGACTGAAAGCCGCTTAGTTCCGACCGCAGCCATTCCGCATATGCCCGAATGTCCTCATGTGGCCACCACATCCGTGCTTCTTCGCATTCGAGCTCGGCCTTTTCAGCTGCCACATAGTCCAGGGGATCTCCCATCGGACGAGCGTCTTCAATGCGAAACTTCAGGCTATACCGGGTGAGATTCTTGATGTTGTCGTTCACCTTTCGGTTTGGTTTCAGTGGCCGGATATCCACCTGATAAGGCGCAGTATGCCCATCATTTCGCAAGGCCTTCGCGATCTCCTGCTCGGTCAAGTCGCCTTTGTGAACGATAGCGTGGAGATGAGGAAGCCATACCGTGGCATCGTCAGCAGCATCGGTCGGGAACTCAAGCTGTGCCAGGGCAAGCTTGGTGTTCCGTCCTGCTGCGTCCAGCTCGCCGCGTTTCATTCTCCCCATCTCCCAGAAACCGACCAGAACGAACTTGTCCCAGCGAGCGTCCAAGGAGCGTTGCCGTCCAACAAAGTTTCGCAGCCGACGCTTCTCCTTTTCGATCACCTCGGTCACGTCGGTCAGGTCTAAGCGAGCCGGTAGGAGGATTGTCGCAAACGCCAAGTCTTCGTTGGTCGCATCCTTGAATGTCTCCCTGATCGCCTGTTTGGTCTGCTTACCACGCGCCCGCATGAAGCAGCGTGGGCAGAGGGGCATGCCGCAATAAAACACGTTGTTCCACTCGTCGACCTCGCCACACCGCTTCATCCTTGGCACCAATGGGTGATTATCACCGAGTGCATCCATGACTATCGCACGCTGATCGTGATGCTTGGGCGACAGCCACTCCAATCGCCGCCGAACCCGCTGTGGGAACTGACGCGTGGACATAAGGGCGGCTCGAACTTCATCAATCTTTTTCTTCATTGGAAACTCCTAAAATATGGCGACCTGCTATTTATAAAGTAGCCTAGTGCCGCCACCGTCGGAAAATAAATATAAAAAACAGGAGGATGGACGAAATGAAGATCACTGAGCTTTATGAGGGTTTGCACGCGTGTTCGCTCGCACGATCCCAAGTCGAATTTTCTAGGATCTGGCTCGGTCGCAGCGACCGATACTATTCGTACCTGGTCGCAACACGGCGGGAGCCCGGTGTTGCGGCGCTCCTCGCCGTGCTTTGGCGACTGGAGCGCCTCCAGGCTCTAGGCACTCATGCCGCCGACGCAGTCGACAGAATTGTCGACCAACTCCGTCGCCACATCGAGCTACGATCCATCAGAAGCCGCCGATCAAGACGACTGCCCGGGCAGAGCCGCGTATAGTGCGTCGCCCGTGAAAAAGCGGGCTCCAACTTGGTCGGCAATCGTGGTCGCCTCGGCCTGCCACTCCGGCTGTAGCGCCCGGTCAAGTGCCGCACGCATGAATTCGACGAGTTGCAATTTGCAACGTCGGTAGTCGGCTTCGCTTTCCGTCCACTCGCTCGGATAAAGCAGTTCGCCCGGATACATTTCCGCATACGAGAGCCTGTAGGGTGCGATGGGCATGGCCCCGCACAGCAGCCCCTCATACATCGCGATACCTAGGGTTTCCTGCAGGCTGCACGAGAATACCGCAGCGGCCTCGTCCAGCAGGCTATGATACTCCTCCTTGGAGAGGCGTTGCTGCTGGCAAACACGAAACTCAAAGTCAGGGAATTCGCCGCCAAGGTCGCGAAAGATCTCAACCTGTTTCTCCGGGGCCAAGCGGTGCGGGAACAGAACCAGCTTCCGCTTGGGCTGTTTCTGCCTTTTGCCCAGCAAGTTCGCGAGATACTCCATCGGCCATCCAGCCAGCAGCACCTTGCCATCCGGTGCGTTGACATGAACCTGCCGGTAGAGGTCAATATGGAAGCGGGTCGCGAAGACATTCACGTCCATGGCCTCGAAGATCGACCGTTCGAACGGACGCAGCCAAGTGCTATCACCCAAGCGTCCCAGGAAGTCATGCGGGTCATGGCTGCCCGCATGGTGCAGGCCGACTATGCGGACAGGTATACCGAGGAGATCGCTTGTGTAGCGGGTCGCGATGGCACCGAAATGCCAAGCGTCCGTGAACAAGAATGTGTCGCCGGCTGCCACTTGCCCATTTTGGAACAGGCGTCCGATTTCCGCGGATTGTTCCCCTTTGAAAACGTTAGTTCCGGCGAAATCCAGGAATGCACCCGGAGAAGTGACTTGGTGGTCGTGAGCGCCATGCACAATGTTCACCCCATCGTTGGGGTAGGCCTGCCGGATTTGCTCCGGCAGGTTAGAAGCCCACTCAGTGGTGTAGCGCTGTTCGTGTCGCTCCAGGCCGACGATATGAATGGTCATGCCGCGATCCTCCGGCCACTGCCAACGCTCAAGGCGAGCCAGATCAAGAACGTTGCGAGGAGTTTCGCGACGATCCCCACAGCCAGGCTATGCGGGTCGAGGATGCCCAGCGCTAAGAAGAAGACGGCAGTATCCACCGGCACGGCCACCAGCGATGACAGCAGAATGCGCTGCTTCAGGGGCCGCCTTGTCGCCGTAAACACGGCCCAGTCGGCGATCTCCGAGATGACGAAAGCGGTGACACTGGCTGCGGCAATCGTAGGACCTGCAAGCCCATAGGTTGCCAATGCTGCCGCCGCCATGACGGGAAGGATGAGGTGGCCGACGGCTTGCTGCGCCAAGTCTCTCAGGATGAAAACAAAGCCGAAGACGAGGATGGCCGGTGGGATCGAGGTGCCAGCGACGGGCATCATCGGCAGCCACACCATCAGTAGGTTGCTGAGGAGGATGACCGCGAAATAAGCTGCGGGCCAGCCCAGCTTTGCGCGAAGAGCGACGAGTTGGCGAAGGGTTTTGTTCAGAGTACGCATTACATTTCTCCTTGCCGCGATGCGGCGGTTAAAGACCGAGGGATCTATCGTCCGTCAGGGTTGTGTTGCGGCTCTTGTGAGCCAGGCTATCGAGCAGCATGTGTTGCTGCCGGATCAGGGTCATGGGGCGCTCGCTGACGAGCACCTCGCGAATGATATCGGTGAGGTCGATGAGCAGAATTGGCAGGTGTTGCCGCGCCTGCCGCAGAGGCAGTCGCAGTGCGTTCACAGCGGCAGCGACGGCGTCGGTTTGGATCCAGACGTTGTGCGCGGCGAGCAGGGCATGGGACAGGTCATCCCAAACTGCACCTTGTCCCGCAGGTCTGACGTTCAGGTCTCCGAGTGTGAGACGGTCTGCAAAAGGACTACTGACGGGCCATGGTTGATGGCTGCCAACAAAGGACCGACACTCGGGCATCGGCACGGCCTGCACGGTGATCCCATTCTGGGAGCGTGTTGGTTCCCGCAGCGCGCGTTTGTAGCGTCCCGCCAAAAGGAACGGCGTCGCCGTGTCGAACGAGACGAGAATGTTCGCATCGATGGTCGCACGCAGGGCGTCTTGGATAGCCGTCAACGCGCAAGCAATCTCGGGGCTTCCCACGCCAAGGAAATGCAAGAAGGCACCCGGCTTGATCAGCTTCTCGTCCCGCATCCTTACGAGCAGGTTGAGCACAATCGAAAAGTGCGTGCGGGTCGCGCCAGCAAACGCCCAGTCTTCGAGGGCATAGTCGCCAAAACGTCTGGGATCGTTCAGGAACTTAATGTTTTCATACCACTCAAGCGCCTGTGCGCGGCTCAATCCTTGAATGACATTCAACAACCGTGTGCGGCCGGGCCTGCGGTTTGAGATCGCATACCTTCCATTGGCCAGCGTGAAGTCGTAGCACTCGCGTGCGGTCTTGAGCTTGCTCTTCGGGTTTTGGATTGATGACGTCGGACCATCAAGAATCGGTGCGGCATCGAACTGTTCGCAGTAGCGAAGGAGTTCGTACATGATCGCTTCAGAGCACTCTTCGGCCCCGGTGGAGATTTGATAACCGCCGCTATCGATTAATCCGCTGGTCAGCGTCGCATCTCGCCGACCGACCATCGGATCGCGATTTTTGACCCCGCAAAACGCAGACTGCAGAAAGTGGTCCAGCGTTAACAGGCCGCCACCATTCAACAGATCCAGGTCCGCCGCCGACAAGCGGTGGCCCGTCCGTGCGGACACGTCATGTCGGCCTATGGCTTGTGAGTACCACGGCTGAATTGCTGCACGATAGCGAGCGCCATCGTGGCTCGGCGGCTGATAGGTCCGCGCGACCATTGGTCTTCTCCAAAAGTGATTGAAAGTTGGGGACCGCGCTTAGCGGTCCGTGCTGTTCACAGCGAGAAAGAGATGAAGCTTCCCGTTGATGACGCGACCCTCAAAGGTGAACTGGTCACCGCTGAGGCACTCGGGGACATCCACGATCAGGACCGGTTGCCTGACGCCCTCAGAACAAGTTTTGACTGTCGCAGCCGAAGCAGACACCACGGGTCGCTTTGCGACGCCACCGCTCGAAACCGTAGCGTCGATTGGTGGCCCTGATCTTGCAGGATCAGCCGCATCCACCGAGCCTGGCGCAACATCCGCTGTTCCTTCCGGAGCAACATCGCTCGGACGGGGCTTCGATACCTGCTGATCGACTTTTCGACGCTCTCTTGCCAACGTAATGAGCTTATCGCAACTGGATGTGGACGCTAACGCCAGAACTTCGTGAAACGTGCCAAAAGAGGGAGCAACGCCGTTGTCCGTGCAGAGGATCTGGAGCCCAGCCAACGCTGTCGCTGCTCGCGAAACCTCGGCTTTGTCCATATGAGCGTCAGTCACCTGAGACGTCAGAAATCGGACGACGGCAGCGTTCAATGCCTGTTCGTTGGTAGTATTTGTGGCAATTGCCACCCTACCTTCCGACATCCATTTTTCGAGGTAGCCTTCGATCTTTGTGGCCTCTGCCATCCAGCAAGCGGCCCGCGACAGGAACTGAAGCTTGTACTTGCGAACCAGCGAGCCGACAATCTGCTCGGCTCGCGCACCATCTTTGCGGATGTGTTGGGCAACCTTTTCAATCTGATCTTCGGTGATCGTCGTATCAGCCACTGGAATGTCAGATCCGAACGGCTCATCACCGTTTACGATCGTCACGATGTCTTGCAGGTCTGATGTTGTCGGCTCAAACTTGTCCGACTTGTCCGATTGAGTAGTGTCGTAATTCTTCATAAGCGAAAATGCCTCCGTTCGTTGCGAATTGGAGGCAATTGTGACGCGGTTCCTCGCATTCGAAACGCGAGGACAAGTCGGCTAAGGCACTGATAGGAATTAGAAATTCAAGATTTTATCTTCGACGCTTTTTCTTGGTGTCCTTTTGCAGCCGAATTCGATCATAGAGCTCCACGATTTTCCGGACGTCAGCCGCCTTCACCGAATACTCTTCTCTGGCTTCATCATAGTCGGCAGCCATTATGCACGCAGCGAGGATGTGCAGGTCAGCGTAGATCGTCCAAGCGGACTGGCCGATGAACTTATCGGCGCCATAGCGCTTCCGAAACTCTTTGGCTTCATCAGGATAATCGGTCTGCTGCTGCTTGAGGAAGGCAATCAGCTTGTCCATGGCGCGTAAGCCTGGGTCGACATCTTTGGCGGTCCAGTTGCGCCACCGTTGGTAAAGCGTACTGCCCCTAACATCGAGCAATGCGGAGAACAATGCGTCCTGATCATGATAGGTTGTATGCAGGTCATCGAACATGCTTGCGGGATCGCCTCCCTTCAAGCTGGCAAGAACACGGCGAAGTTCTGGCGAATATGTTTGGGGTTCGTCTGGCAATTCGTCAGAGCCGGAAAACAAGACTTCTAGATCCTCCTTGGCCTGAGCTGAAATCTGGTCAACACGTTGTGCGACCTGCTGCTGGCTCATTCCCTTGCCGTTGACCTTGAGCGCGTGGGCGGCAAGTCCCGACTGCATATCGAAATCACGATGAGCCAGTTTGTAGATGAGGGCCTGATCGCGACTTGAGATGGTGGATGTTTTTTCCAGCCGTGCATCAGGCATCGCCGCCATTATCGGCCAAGCGTTTTCAAGCGCATCCTGTATCGAGCGCGTGATGTTATGGGTGGTGTCGCGCAGCAGACGGTTCCTAAGCCTACGAGCTTTTCGAACCTCGTCGATGCCAGCTGTGGTTGCCTTTGACTTCCGTGCCATTTTGCGCCTCCTTCAACTGGAGGCAATCGTTCGATGCTGCTGCTAAACCAAGCCTTAAAGCCCCCGTCGCAGACTAGGTCGTAGACGTTGCAATTTGCAACGTGGGAAACGAATGGTGAACTAGTGACGGATTTCGCGGCTTACATTGTCAGCTTTCGCCCTGACGACCCTACGAGCCGGTCCCTGAGGCTTACCAATTTGATGCAGCAAATCACTTGGTGGCTGACCAAAACTTCGGTGCCGATCCATCTGTTCGCGTCAGGATGGACAGAAGCTGAACTTGAACGACATCAGGTAATCAGAGGCTTGCTGCATGCCACTGGCCGGATCGTTTTTTTGCCTCCGCAAAGCCTCATCCTGAACAGGCTTGCCTGCCTGTCAGCATTCTATGAAAGCGGCTTCAGCTGGGGCATAATGATGGATGATGATGCCGTTCTGTACGACACCCATCACAACAGCGGCCCTGACCTTTTCAGTGAAATGACCAAGAATGGTGTCAACGCCTATGACGGGGTGGACGTCTTCTTCCCTATCGATCCCCGAAAGCTGCCTTTCGCCAAGCGGTGGGAAGCGGACCCCGTCATCTACGGCAAAAATCATGTGTTCGAGAGAGACTTGGACTTGAAAGGGAGCATGTTCGTGGTCCGAAACTTCCGGAAGGAAGGTCGGGCTCCGGTCTACCCTGATCCAAGCTTCGCTCTTCATGGCGAAGACACCTTCTTCGCGCTCACCTGTGTCGCGCAGGGCTATGCAGTCATGCGGTGCTGGAACATCGTTTTGAAAGAACTGCCGGGACCGAGCTATTTTGGGGATCACCGGATTGCGGCAATGAAAGCTGGAAACCAAGAGCTGACGCGGCGCTTTGCTCATCTTGGTCTGAGGATGCGTCCGGGTAGCCATCTCCTAGACAAGCGTGAATTTCTCAAGCGGTCGTGGCACGGTCAGCACGTGTCAAAAGCCATCAGCAAAACGTAAAACGATTGCACCCCAAGCCAAGGCATGCTGTGGCATATCTGCAACTTTGCGAACAGTTGGGCCGCGCGATAATCAATAAGAGAAGGTCAACGAGATGCGTCACAGAATACGAGCCATTTGGACAGCGTCGGCGATAATGGCGCTGTCTAGTCCAGTGATGGCAGATGAATGCCGTATCCTTTGGTTCGATCTGTTTCTAGCCCCCTCGGAATTGTCCCTCGAACAAACTTCCGATCTAGATGCATCGTTGACGATGACAAACACGGCTCAGCCGGAGCCACTCGTTATCGAATTGTCGCGGGAGCAACTGACCCAGGGAAATGGCGCCAGAACGTTTATGCTGCTGGGCGATAAAACGATCGTTTCGACAGGCCTCACCAACGTGGTAACCGTTTCACTCCAGCCGAAAACTAATAGTTGGCTTGTAAGCTTTCAGAGCGCGCAGACTATGACGGCCCAGGACGGGCAGTCGTTTAAGGGGATGACCGTCCTCGGTGGACACTTGATTTGCGATCAGCTCAAGCCATGGGCGTTAACAGATTGAGCCTTGTCTTGCCGGACTGCATCATTCCACCCGGAGTATGAGCCTCGGGGACTGAAGCCTAGTGAACTGACGAGTACTCGATCTCGACGTACCGTCCCAGACTGCGCAGATGGGCGACAATATCGAGAAGAAGGTGATCGCGATCGCCGTATCGGTCACAGATTTTCTGCACCTTCTCAGCCACCCGGTCGACATCTAGTCGGCTGTTGTCGTTGATCGAGCGCCTAACAGCAGGTTGCATTGTGGGTAGCATTGCTTTCGCTCGATTACGCAGCAGTTGCGGCGTTAAAAAGGGGCTGCAGCATCGCTACAACCCCTTTCAACATGTGCCGTCAGCTCGTTTTCTTTACGCTGCGTTCTTGGTCGTATGTCTCAACGGAGCATCGCTGTAACCGCGAGAGTTTGAAGTGCCACGGTCCCAACGGTTTCCATCATGATGCAACTGGAACATTGTGACCAACTCGGATAGCTTGCCTGCCTCGATGGACAGCGAGCTAGCCGCAGCTGTGGACTGTTCAACCATAGCTGCATTTTGCTGCGTTGTCTGGTCCATTTGGTTTACGGCGACGTTCACTTCTGACAGTCCTGTCGACTGTTCGCGGGATGAGGTCGCAATGGCCTCCATGTGACTATTGATGCGGGCGATGTAATCGCCGATCGTCTTCAGTGCATCTCCGGTGTCACGGACCAGCTTGACCCCGCTTTCAACCTCGGTTGTTGAATTCAAGATCAGCCCTTTGATTTCCTTGGCAGCCTGCGCCGAGCGCTGCGCGAGCTCTCGGACTTCTTGTGCTACGACAGCGAAGCCCTTCCCGGCGTCGCCAGCACGCGCGGCTTCAACACCGGCATTCAGCGCAAGTAGATTTGTCTGGAACGCAATTTCGTCGATTACCCCAATGATATTCGATATCTGCTGGCTCGACTGTTCGATCCGTTGCATCGCTTCTTCTGCGTCACTTACCACGTCAGCGGAGGTTTTGGCGCTGCGGCTGGCTGCTTGTGCAACGTTGCGCGCTTCCTCCGTCATTTTCGACGAGCTTCCAACATTGACTGTGATTTGGTCGAGCGCGGCTGCTGTTTCTTCAAGGGCAGCCGCCTGTTGCTCAGTACGTTTGGAGAGATCTGCAGCGCCGGAGGCGATTTCACGCGTTCCAGATTCGATGTTGCCGATCGCGTTGACCACCGCACTCACCGTTTTGGTCAGCTGATCGACAGTCGTGTTAAAGTCGTGCCTAAGCCCCTCATAGGCGGGCGCGAACTCAGAGCCAATTTGGCAGGTCAGATCGCCGTTCGCCAGTCGCTTGAGGTTTTCCCCCAGAGAGGTTGTTGCAAATCGCAACTGTTCCGCCTCCCGCGCAACGCGTTGCTGCTCTGCTACGCGCGCCTTCTCGACTTCGCTGCGGTTCGCCAGGGCTTCCTGCTCAAGCCTTTTGTTAGCGATCGAGTTCTGGCGAAATACTTCCACAGCACCTGCCATTGCTCCGATCTCATCGCTGCGGTCCTTGAAGGGGATAGCGGACTGATCATCACCGTCTGAAAGACGCGTCATCGAGGCTGTCATGACATTTATCGGGCGCGAGATACCAGAAATCGCGAAGTATGCTGATACAGCAAGGACTGAAAAGATGACCGTAGCAGCCACGTACGTCACGAAAGTTGTGTCTGAGTAGGCTTCTTGGCTTTGGGCAAATGCTTTGTCACTGCCGTTTGAATTCAGCCTGATTAGCTCTTCAAGAACCGCGCAAGCTCTGTCGAAGGCTAAGCGAGCTTCACGCTGGAAAAGGTCAGAGGCTTCCTGCGTCGCGTTGCCGAGAGCTAGTTCCACCATCTGATCGTGCAACTTTTCGTAGTTGCTCCATTCTTCTAGGAAGCGTTCATAGAGCTGGCGCTCGGCGACGGAACTAATCAACGGTTCATAGCGCGTTTTTAAGGCTGACATATGCTCCTGAAGAGCTGTTGAATAGCCCTGCGCCTCCGACCTCTCTGCTTCGTCGGACGCCATTATAAGTGCCGCTTCGGCAATACGGTAATCCGATGTTGCCTTGTTCATAGCGCTCATAAGCCTTACCGACGGCAACCATCTGGTTGCAATCTCTTCAGTCGCAGAGTTGGTTGAGGAAATGCCTCCAATGCTCAGATATGACAGCACTATCACGCAAGCGCCGATCGCGGACAGCATAGAGATAAGGGCAAGGCGAATGGAAGGGCGACGCATATTTGGGTTCCTCTTGGCTGATAGAACCCACATTTGCTGATCATTTAATCTTTCGGCTCGGTTAAAGCGGAGGTAAACGGGATGGAATCACGAAAATGTGATCAATCCCGAGCCTGCCGATGTGATCCAGACGAGATCTTGTTTTTGCGTTCGAATTCCAGCCGTTCAAGACAGAACTCTATCCATCTTGGCGTGCGCAGTAACAGCATTTGCTTGACACAGGGCTCTACAGCAAACCTCGATTAGAGCGGTTCGATTACTGATTAAAACTGCAAGGGCTTTGCAAATCAGAGTAAGCGGCAAGCTGAGGCCGTTTCAGGCTTCGTAGTTCCAGGGCATGAGTGCCTCGAGATCGCTGCTGGGCCAGCCGCTGGCGAAATCCGCAACTTCGCGAGGGTGACGTGCCACCCGGTCCTCTTGGCGGAGATCGAAATTACCGAAAGACATAGGCCTGGAGCATGCCGATCATGGCATGATTTGCCGAGCACCGCTATGGAAACTTGTTCGGGCTGCGTGGCGCGCTTTCTGCTCAGGGTACGGCGATCAGCAAATCGGCTCTGCACCGTTTCCTTGTCCGGTACGGCTAGACCCGCAAAGGAGACTAGCCACGCGGTAGAGCAAAGCCGTTCCGACGGTCCTTGAACAGCGTTAGCATTAGTTCGATGATCAACTGGACCTTGACCCTGCCAAGCTCGTCTTGATTGACGAAACCTGGGCTACGACGAACATAGCGCGCGCACTGATGCTGCAGGAAGGGAGACCGCCTGCGAATGGGCTTCCCGCATGGCCACCCTAAGACCACGTCGCTGGTGGCGAGCCTGCGCAGAACAGAAATTGTTGCGCCGCTCGTAATCGACGGGCCGATCAACGGAGAATGGTTCGAGGCCTATGTCGCCCCGGTTCTAGTGCCGACCCTGAAGCCTGATGATGCCGTTATCCTTGGTAATATCTGTAGCCATAAGCAAGCGTGGGCGCATGAGAAGATCGAGGCCGCCGGTGCGCATGCTGTTCCTCCCGCCCTACAGCCCAGACTTCAATCCCATAGAGAAGGCATTCTCGAAGCTGAAAGCGCTCCTGCGCAAAGCGGCAGAACGCACTGTGAGCGGCCTGTGGGACAGGATCGGGAAACCAATCGACCTAGTCGAGCCTCAAGAGGCCCGCAACTTCTTCACTTCCTGCTGTTACGACCCAATATGAAAGGAAAAGCTTTAAAGCTGCTCCACGGCTGCCCTCATCATCTCATCACGAACATCGATGTAGCGCTGCGTGGTAGTGAGGTTCCGGTGGCCTGCCAAAGTCATTATGACTTTGGGAGTTACACCGGAATGAGCGAGCCGGGTAATGAACCAGCGTCTGCCACTATGCGACGTCGCTCCGTCGATGCCAGCTTGCCGGTAGATCTGTCCCATTAACTGGCATAGCGTATTCGCGGAAAACGCCGTCCGTTTCTGCGTCAACAGTAGTGGGTCACCTGGACTGTGAGGATTGCTCCAGCCGGTCTTGTAGCGCTCGATCTCCCTGCGCAGTTTCTCATTGATAAAGACGGTCCGAGCGTGGCCGCCTTTGGTGATGGCAGCACTGAGGCGCAGTTGTTCACGGGCATTGCCTTGAGCGTCGAAAACGTCGTGCACCGTCAAGGCCGCGATTTCCCCCACGCGCAAACCGGCAAGATGCGACAGCATCACCGCGAGCCGGTTTCTCGGCGCGTGCTTCATCTGCGCGATGACCGCCATCACACGTTTGAATTCCGGCTCCGTCAAAACCTTTGCCTGCTTCACGCACGAACCTCACGAAAGACTGCGTTTTTATGCCTTTCGTTATGTTGCCAGTAGTGAAGAAGGGCGAGCGCTCAGGTTGGGGCTGGGAAGTCGCTGCAAAATCAAGGCTTCAGCGGCGTCAGCCGGGCAAATGTCAGAAAATGTGCATTTTGTGATGTTAGGCCGCAGACCCTGATAGTTACAATGCACAACCGTCACATCTCCTTTTCTATCCAAGCTTAGATGCGGTTCTCTTCTGGCTTCTGATCGCCGCGAAGGAAAATGATATGGCTGGCTGCGTAGAGCGGCCTCAAACCGCCTTCACCGTTGCGTGATCCTAACGGCCTAAAATCAATATATGTTCTGCTCGGAGTTGAGTTGCGAGGAAGCTGATCAGGCTACGACGCTGTCTGAGACACGGTATATATCGACCTTAGTCTCCAAGCACTTTCGTAGACTTAAATCGTGTGACCCTATTTCAAACCATCCGCCCGGTTTCTGATAGAAGTCGAGACCACGGCCAATCTTAATGACCCAGCCGTTGTCCAGCCTGATCTCCCGATCGTGAAGGTTGGGATTAAGCGCTACCTCCAAAACGACATCGAGCTCTAAAAGACTTTGCTTCAGTTCGTCCAGCTTTTCCGAAATGTCGGCGAGCTGCGTCTTATCATCATAACCTGTGACGAGCGTGATCTTTTTGGCCACGCTGTTGCGGAGAACTGTTTCGCAAAACCTCACGAAATTCTGGATTTGGTGCGGCATCCGAATGTAAGGATCCTCAATGACCACAGATCTCGCGCCACGCAGATATGGGCCCATTATAGACTCGTAGCTGTAGCCGGTATCGCCGTACAGGATGCTGAAGTGTTGCTCCGTCAATTCTGGCTCAGACTTGACGGAGATGGGTGAAGCCATAACTTCCGTTTTGTGCAACGGATGATTGGCAGTCGGCGAACCTGTCATAGGGCTTTCAGCTACAGAGCCTTCCGCACTCTGTCTCAAGCGGCGTCGTGCGGGTTGCTGCGTAGCTTCGGCATTCTTCGACTCAGGGCAATAGACGACCACCTCTGTGCCCGTCGCATCAAAAAAGGATAGACCAATCCTTGCAAACTCGTCATCGGGCTTGCGTTTGTTCATCTGCTCTTTCACGCGACGCCGGCATTCGACAGCGTAGGCAACATATTCATCGAATTCTTCGTCCGTAGGAGGCCCGTTTGGATGGAGGATTTTTAAGAATGCGCAGATGGTTTTCTTGATGCCCTTCTCGTCACGGCCTTCAACTGCCTTCCCCAGGCGGATGCGGCGACTGACCTCCTCATAGCGGTTTGTATGTTTGAACTGATAGTGGAAGGCCTCCGCCAAATAGTCGGTGATGAAGCCATATCGGTTCGTGAGGAATGAGCTGCTGTTTTTGGGCATTTCCCAGCCGGGAATATAAGCCGCAAACCGATCCATTACCGCCAGATCCAGCTCAGGCGGCAAGGGCTGAAATAGGTCATATTCCGTAGAATTGACAACCTGCTGCACAGAAAGATCTATGTTTCCAACGAAGCTCAGGCTCGCATCAGCAATGATTTCCGCGCCGCGCGAGAACCTGCCATTCGCCATGAAGTCTTTCATGATCTGGATGGTGTCCGGATCACGCACTTTGATGCCGCCAACCTCGTCGAAAGCGACAGTGTCCCAATAACCGACCAGACCAACTTTGCGCCGGGCATTGTTGTAAAAGAGTGTTGCTTTGGTGGCCTGCCCCCCTGAGATAAGGGTGGCGTATGGCGAGAACTCGCTGAAGAAGTAGGATTTTCCCGTGCCTCGGGGACCGAGCTCAATATAGTTGAAGTTTGGCTCCACCAGCGCAGCAAGCCGGGCGATGAAATGCATCTTCACACGCTGGTCGAGCTTTGACGATTCCAAACCGACCGAGCGCATAATTGCATCGATCCACTCGTCGCGCGTGAATTCATTCCGCCCTTCGGCATAGCGCGCGAAATCGAACCGCGACAATTGTATGGGCCGCAGATCTTCAATGTAAAACGCGTACTTGTCTTCCTCGATGTCGTTGTGAGCGAGTGTGACCTCCGCCCAAATTCCGCCTTCGAGCAGCCGGTCATTGTCGCGATAAAACTTCTCGCCGATAGCAATGCGTTGGGAGTTGAAGTTCTCCAGAGAGGCCCAGTGCCGTTTTTCCTTCTCGACGTAGCGCACATGCACCTTGTCTATGAAGCGGTGGGTGCCTTTTGTCGCGACCTTAGACTGCGCTGCATTCGCCTCGTCAGGACGCACATAGTTGTCCTGCAGCGTTGCAAGCACCGCCTCCATGCCCGCATCAATTTCCGCCTGGCTGTCGCTGGCGCAGAAACGAGCGAGAAGGAATTCAAGAACAAACGTCGGTACGTTCGTTCCCTTCTTGATCCGATGCAGGAGATCTTTGCGGACCACCTTTCCGTCGAATGTCGAGAGGAGCTTCGTATCGAGTTGGTCGTGATCGCTCATACGGTGTAGTCCGTCTCAAGGGTGAGAGTGAAGAAGCTGGCCAACGTTGTCGGGTTCAAGGCTTTGACCGTGAATTTGCCCTCGAACTCAGGGCTCATACCCAAGGCGATCTGCTTACGATCACCAGGATAAAGACTGATCGTGCGCGTGGCGGGATTGACATCGGCACTCGGCTTCGGCTCGCCCACAACATCCCCCTTCGTATCCTGCGCCTCTAGCAGGATTTCCACACTGACATCGCGCGAGAACATGTCATCAGAATGCAAGGCAATCTCGATGACAGGCACGCGAGTCGTGATCCGCTTGGCACCGTTGCGATACCGCAGCTCAACGGAAGAATGCGAAACGGCAGCCTTCGCGCCAGAATCGAGGCGGGCGACAAGAACGGGAACGACGGCCTCGGCCAACGATGCGCCGCCATGGAAGTAGAGATGACCACTGCTGTAAGGAGCCATGCTTTTCGGCAATGCCACTTGCGGAACATCGGTGCGAACACCAATCCGCTCAGCCGAGATTATGAGGTTATTACCGTCTTCGTTACCGGTGCCAAGAAGCATGCGGTCATGAGCATTCACGACCCACTTGCCTGCGGGCTTGGCGCAGACGTCGCCATGATCCGCCTGGGCGTTCAGGAAGAACCCGTGGTCTGTGACGATCACGGCGTCATTGAATTTCTCGTTCTTCAATTTGTGGAGCGCGTTGCGGATGAATTTCAGCGTTGACGGGATGAGGCCGAGCGTTGTCTCCGGATTGTTCTCAAGCTGGCTGTCGATCTCCGTCGACCGCAGCACCAACAGATCCACGGTGGCCGGGATCTTCGATTTTCCCCGAACGAAATCGGCAAGAGTCATTTCGCTGAAGCGATCACCAAATCTTCGTCGGAGCACATCCATTCGCGCGTTCACATTGGCAAGCGCTATGCCACCAAGCTTCGGCACGAGCGTCCCGGTTTCCGTGGTCAAGGTCAGCTGTGCCCTGGCATCTGGCAGCAGGCTGGCCATGCCGACAGGCGTAATTGTCGGCAATTGCGCAAAGGCAGCAGAAAGCTCGACCGGTCCATCTTCAGCCAGCATCTTTTCCAAGGCGACGCCGAGCTCATAACGGAGCGCGTCAACCAGGATGTAGGCCACTCGGCGCCCCGAATCCTTGAGACGCGAACCGACAAACCGATCGAACGTTTCTGCGTTTGCCAACCGCTCAGAAGGCGGCCAGCCAGACGTGGCGAGATGCTTCATGAAGATGGCCTGCACCTTCTCAGCCAGCCGCCGATAGCGCTGGCGAGATTGGTGAATGACCGCAGGCATCATGTCTTGAGGGTCAATAAACTCTCCGATGGCCTGCTCGAACTCTCGCTGGAGGCGATCGACTTCACGCAGCGTTGTCACATAAAAATCGATAAGGTCCAATTGCGTACGGGCGCGATCAAGAAGTTGACGCTCATAGTCCTCGCAGGCTTCGAGCAGATTGAGACTTGAACGCACCAACTCCCATTGCGCCTGGCTTTCGGCTTTGCCGAGCCAGACCGAGTGCTTATGCCGTGCCAGAACCGTGCGCGCGGCGTCCAGATCGCCTGTGGTGATGCCTTTGATCGCGACGCTCAAATAGGTGCGCTCTTCGAATGGGAAGGTGTCGCGCTCGCCAAGGTCCTCGATCGACGCGCATTGCTTCGGTAGATCGAGCTCGGCCTCAATGGCCTCTGCACGTTCGATATAGGTCGATTTCCAGCGCGGATCGTTGCGCAGCCGCTCACACACGTCATCGATGACGGGACGCGCCTCGATCGGCGCATGGGGAACATCCTTGATGGCGCTTGGCAGAGCACCCGGCAGATCGAATGCAAATTCGCTGAACAGAACAAAGCGCCAGAGCTCGTCAGCCAAAGCGCTCCAGGTCTTGCTACGCGTTTTGACGCTCATCGACAGCGTCGCCCGCAGGAACTCTCGCGCCTCGTCGGACCAGCCCTCCTGCCGGTTCAACTCGGTAGACTGCTTGTCGCTCGGCACCAGAAGCGCAGTCAGGATCTCCCGGCCCGATTCCACGCCCAACGCGGCGCGGAGATGCGGCCAGCTGACGCCACCGCCGATGGCGTCGATAACGGAGAATGCGGGGCCTGCGGGTGCGGCTGCAAAGGCCTTGCGGATCTCGGTGGTGTGGTCCGGGCGAGCCCGTAGGCAAAGGCTCAGATATTCATCGCCGTCATCCTGCGGGAAAACGGCCCCGCAGGTCGAATAGATGGAAAACGGATCCAGTTGCATGGCCTCGTCCGTATCCGGTTTGCGCGCTGGCACATAGATCAGCAGACCATCGACGGCTGGTTCCGGTTTGCCAAGCTCAAGCAGCGCTGAAAGGGCTGCTTCGCGCGCCTCAATGCCCCCCTCCGATACATCGACAACGACGATGCGGTCACTTGCCAGGTTCAGGCAGAGATCACGGTATCGATGGTCGGGATCGTAAACGACCATGCACCCCGCCTTTACAAGGCGTTTCAGAAGGATTTGCTCCTTGATGAATTGTGAAATGCTCATCGGTTCAAATCTCTTCCCAACATCCGTCGTTTCCATCTCTCATGGAGCCTAAGAGGCTGACCGGCGTGGACCTATCGGGATACCGCCTCATGCCCCGCTGCCCTTCTTCTTTTTCTTGCCGCCCTCCGTCGAGGGCACCGGCTCGTAGAGATCCTCTAGGTCGTGGGCGATGGCGAGTGACTTATCGGTCTTGCACTTTTCGCGTACGCGGTCGGGCCAATAGGACATGGCCAGATGCGCCCAGTCATAATCGCCCTTTTCCAGCTTGGCCCAGGTGTCTTTCAAGACCTTCTGCCAGGGCTTGTGGCGGAACAGTGGCCACAAGGGAGCGGCTGTGATCTGCACACCGTCGTCATGGTTGGGGCGATAGGTCGGGGCTATGTCCAGCAGGGTGTCGCGCAGCTCAATTAGCTCCAGCTCAAGCGCCTGAAGCGCTTCGAACGCCTTTTCGTCTTCGCGGGTGCGGGCAGCGCCCTTGTCACGCAGCGTGGCGGCGTCGCGGCTGACCTGCTTTAGTTTCGGCTCCACAAAATCGTTGACGGCGGTGTAAAGCGTCTGGCTGGTCAGGCTGGGGTGATAAAGCCACAGCGTATAGCTGCCCGAAGTGGTCGAGAGCGGCCAATAGATCGGGGCCATGCGGCGGCTCTTGCTGTATTGCTGCAGGTGCAAAGGGAAAAAATCACGCTGCAGCCAGCGCCGGACATCTCCCGTCACTTCTGTCTGAACGCGGGTCAGGACTTCTTCGATCAGCCGTGGCAGATCATGCGGATGGCCCTGATCATCGACAAGAATGCCGCTATGGCCATGGAACGGTGCGGCACCGTCAGGCAGCATACCGGGGCTCTTAGCTGGAAGCGGGTCAAATGGATCAGGTTCTGGCGGAGTTTCACGCTCACATGTCGCGAAGCGCCAGTCGAAACGACCGGAAGCGACGCCGACAGCCCAGCTAAGGAGCCCGTCGGTTTGATCTATATTCTGAACTTCGCCGCCCTCATCATCGTCATCGTCCGATGCTTCATCGTCGTCTACGCCTCGCGAAACAAACGATCCCTGGGCCAACAGGCGGTCAACGTCACTGAATTTGTAAAGGTCGAATGCGGCATCATCAATCTGCCGCTGAATTCGAGCTAACTCAGTTTCGATATGCTCTGGCTCGTATTGCCCTATACGCGCGCGCAACGCAGCAGGTAGAATGAATGCATGATTGGTCTCAATAGTGCTGTTCAACATTCGTCTGAGCGACCACGAGCGATACGCGGATTCCCCAAGAAAACTTTGAAGCTCCGACGACAAGTCGGGAACAGGAGTCTGCTGAATAATCCCAACTTCGAATGACTGAGCCAGTTCTGTACGGGCCAACTGCACGGAAACTAAAAGTCCGAAGGCCAAACTATTTGCCAGCGCACACAATGCCAGCAACTCACGCGGATTATCGTTTTGGACAAAAGCGCCGGGGCCTTTGCCGGCGAATATGCAGTCCCTCGGTAGCACCCGAAAACTTAACCCGTTTGCGCGACTTGGCCATGTTAAGCCCGGACGAAAGAAGTGCTCGACACAGGCTGGCTTCTCCAATGGTCGGTGCTCAGTGCCCACGAATCCATGATAAGTTCTACGGGGCTGGTTCCAACATGTAACCAAATGAACATCATAGAAATAAGGACTGAAGGCTCCGCCTTTAGAAAGGTCGACCCACTGAAAGCTCCTATCAGATCTATACTTTTCTACTTCCCACCAAGCTCTTAGGAAGCGATTATTATCTCCAAATGGGTTTGTTATTCTCGCTATTCGATCATCCCCATCGAAGGGCGGTAAACGTCTAAAGCTATCTCGGACATTGTCACTGACCCAATACGCAAATGGGGCGCCAGGGATGGAGGCAAATGCGCTCGGATCAACATGGAACAGGCGCGTGTCCGTATTGCCAAGACGATGACTTGAACAAACCGCCTGTAACGCTTCCTTTTTATCGGAAGCCTCAAGAAGTCGCAGAAAGATCGTCATTACGCTTTCTCCAATACGTATGCAGCCGCCTCAACCATCGCATCGTCCATGATGCGGTGACCGAGGTCCGCGAATATTGCTGGAGGGCCGTTCACTAAAACGACCTGTTCGCGCCAGCCTTTGTAGCTGGACAAAAAGAAACAGGTTCTAGAGGTTATTGCTCCGAGACGACCGTTGTTACGGAGAAGCGATAACCCGCGCTCAATAAAGACGGCAAGCAAATCACGCTTGCTGTGGGGGTATTCACTATTAAGCAGGTTCTTTGCACCTAAAGACAAGGCCCCAAACGGCGGATTCATGACAATCACGTCGAAAATCTCGCGGCAGTGGTCGATCAGCCGGAGGCCTACGAGCGCATCTTCGGCAAACAGCCGTCCCTGATAGGTAGAGCGTGCTGTGCGAGCGTAGTCGATCAGCGCTTCGCGCAGCCTAGCCTCAGCCTTCTGCCATTGCGCCATGTCTTCGGCGCGAAACAAATCGCCATGCTCGCCAAACACCTGTCGGATCAGCGTAGGCAGCTCCTTTTCGACCTGCAGCAGCACACCAAGCTCCGGCAGGCCCTTGAGCATAAACAGCGTTTGCTCGAAAAGCTGGGCGTCCAGCGGATCGAGGTCCTCCATAAACCGTTTACGCAGGTCCACCTCGGCCGGCGGTGCCACTGCGGCCACCACCTGACCCTGGCCCACTTGCGGCCGGTCCTTGGCCTTTACCCCCGCTTCATGCCAAGCGCGCTGCGCCCTCAGCCACAGGGCGAGCGAGGCAATCTGCGCCGCCCTTGGGTCAATATCGACTCCATAGATGTTGTGCTCGATGATCAGCCGCGGCACGTCGCGAAGCAGCGCATCCTGGTCGGCATAGGTTTGGGCCAAAGGTTTCAGATCGGGGCTGCCGCCGGTTTCCCGATCCATTGCTGCGGGGCCATGGGTCTGCTCCCAGTCCCAAGCCTCGCGATAAATCTCCTCAAACAGGTCAAAGGCATAGAGGCCGAAATGCATAGAACCGCAAGCGGGATCGAGCAGCTTGATCGTGCGCGGGTCGCGCAGCCTCTTTGCCGCTTCAGGCTGTTCGTCTGGTTTCACAAGAAGATATTGGCAGCGGTCACGAAGCCCCGTCTGCCCCCCTGTCCAGTTGAACCAGATGCGCCCCAGCGTGTTGTCGACCAGGAACTCCACCACATAGCGCGGGGTGAAAAACTGGTTTCGCACCGCCAGTTCGCGGCTGTTGCGCGGCGCCTGGGACGCGTCGCGCATGGCTTTGCGCTCTTCCTTGGAGTTGAAATACTGGTAGATCCAGCCGATCGTCTCGTCCTCGGCCCAAAGAGGTTCGATTTCACCGTGATTGACCAGAGACAAAACCTGGACAAGTGCTGCTTCGCGCGGAAACAGGCGCCCTTGCGGCGAGTAGCGATCGAACAGAGCCGGAAGATCCTGCGATAGCTCATCAAACACACTGAGAAGATAGGTGCGATAAGCGTCTCCGGTTTCGCCAAGGCCAGCTCCCGCCAGTCGGGCATAAAGTTGAAAGCCTTTCGCCTGGTATCCATTGCCGACAGATTCGATCAACAGCCCGCGCGCTTCCGCCATGCGCAAGGCTGCCAATCGGTTGAGAACCGTGAAGGCCTGCTCCCGCACGATGCGGTCAAGCCCGGAGGCAGGACTTGTCCCTGGACTTGCGCAATAATGCGCCAGCGTGTCCCGCAGGATCCGTGCAGTTTCTCTTTGCGTGTCGTTGAGATGACGCAGGTTTTCGATTGGCGTTACCGTGCCAGAGGCAGGATCAAGGCCGTAGTCGAGCTGTAGTTGGCGCGTAAATTCCTCTTCAAGCGCCTTGCGGGCCTCATTAACGAAGCGCTGCAAACGGCCACGTGTTGCCTGATCGAAAGCCATGGCTATTTCTCTCCCTCGATAATGAGCGAGAGCTCCACATCCTGATAGGTTGAGAACTGACCGCGAAGCTCGTTCAAGCGCAGAATGAGCATTTCCAGATCGGCAAGGGTCGTCAGCTTTGCCGGCAGGGGGATCGCCTCGGTCCGCTTCTTGGGGCCGCCGTCCTCCATCCCCTTCGGTTTCGCTTCAGCGCGCTGCAGGATGCGCTCTTGTCCTTGGCGCTGAATGAAGCGGCGCAAGTCGTCAACCGTGCTGTTGATGTCGTAGTCCCGGGTTAGAAGCCGCTTCAGGCCTGCGAGATTATGGTCAACGCTGATCTCCAAGGCATCAAGCCGAGCAGCGACGTTGCTCCGCTCTTCCTGGGTGAGCTCGCTCCATTCGGGAACACGCTGCAAATCGTCCAGACCATCCTTCAGTCGCTGCTTTTGCTGGTCTGCCAATGTGGCGACGGCATCTCTCACTCGCGCCTTTGTCTCGGTCAGCTGGGTGCTGAAATCGGCCGCATGACGATAAAACTCATCCGTGGCGATCCAGTCCGTGACAGTTTTCAGGGCATCTTCCGAATCCCGACGAAGGTCGCCCGGAACCCCGGTGTTTGGCAGTTGGCTGATTTCGCGGCAGTGATCCTGGAGTTCGCTCAGCGTCTTTTCCAGACCATTGTCGAGCGCGCGCTTGACCTCGTGCGCCCACTTCAAGTTGGTGTAAATCGACGACTCCTCAGCGCCGAGCCGTTGCGGGGCATCGGAGGCGTCGGTGAACAGGATATCGGCGATCTCCTGGTTCATGCCTCTGACGCGCTCGCTGCCGCCAAGCCCCAGGCGGCTCAACCTTTCGGACAGCGTTCCGTATTCCAACTGTAACTGTGTGAAGTGTTTGGCTGTCGCTTTGCTGATCTCCTGCTCCAGCGGGATGACGACGTCGCCAAGGAGATCCGTCAATCGCTGCGCTGCTCGGCTGAGTGTCTCGTTCGAGGGCCGCTCATGACGAAGAGAAACACCGACCTGGCGGAAGCTATTGTTTGTCTTGAGCGCCTCGATCGCCTGGGCGCCGGCCGCAGTGACTTCCCGGCCCGATACGGTCAGCTTGATTTCCCCCGCCATCAGCATGGCAGCCAGGATGTATCGGGTGGTGTCTGGGGACCAGCCGAACGGATCGGTGGAGAAGTCATCCAACAAGCGCTTGCCGTTGGCGCTGCCATGACGATCAATGTAATCACGGATGCTGATCATTGCGCGGTGATCCGTCCGGAAGCTGGCTTTGCCGGCAACCGTCTGAACCAAGCTCAAGGGGTCAAGCGTGCTTGCAAGAGCGGCGGGATTGGCGACTTTGAGGAACTTCTCCGCATTGTCTGTTGGCACACGAACCGGGGCTTCCACGTAACGGTCGAAGACCTCCGCCGCGACCTTACCAAGCAGCTTTTTCGCGGCCTCCAAGAGATCAGCGTCCAGCGCAGCAACGGCGGTTGCTTCACCCCGGAAGACAAAGGACCCGGCCTGGAGCGCCTGCTTAATCTTGCTCTGAAGTTGGAGCGACAACTTGGCAGCGCGTTCCAACTGACCGGTGCAGTAATCTCTGATCTCCTGCTCCGGATCATTGCGGTGAAGTTCGGCAATGCGCTGACAACGATAGATCTCGCCATTGAGATCATCGAGGTCTGTGTTGGTTCGCGCTACAAGGCCAATGACATTGCGGTTCTGGCGTCCGCGCGAGTCGTCGAGCATCCTCGTTCGGGCGGTTTCGTAGTCGTCGGCCTTAACAAATTCGACGACGGTCTGGATGGCGTTCTGATCGCCCGCCACGCTCGTTGCGATACTGCCTGATTGCAGTTTCACGCCTGTGGCAACAGCCATCGACCCGTGCAGGGTATAGCGCGGGAGCGGGTCGAACACTTCGCGCAAGTTCGATGCGAAGATGCTCTTGAGATCAACAGACCGAAGGGCAATTCCGCCTCGCTCTTCCTCAATGTCGCGCAATCGTTCACTCAAGAAGACGAGATTGCCGTCCTTCTCGCCTAGCGGCACACGCACATTGACGAGCATCTCTTCGACGGCTTTCTTCACATCCTCAAGCCGCGAGGGCGCCGTTACGCCGGGCTGCATCAGAGCAGCAACATTTTGAGCGGTCACTGGTAGGTTGCCGAGGATCTGAAGAATGGCGATGGTTTTTGCCACCTCCTGGTGGAGCTCGCTGCCAAAATATTCGATCTCAACCTTGCCAACTGATTGGAAGATCGAAGGGAAGGCGCGCCGTATATCCTTCTCGAGATCGTCATACAGGGTAACAGTTGTAGCGAGCCAGCCGACCGGCTGATCGGCCATAGGCTTGGACCCGCCTTCGCCCTTGAGAACGTCCTGAATGACTTTGATAGCTGAGCGCAGGCCAATGCCGCCGGTTGATTTTGCAAGCGCGCCGAGCAGATGGAGGAGGATATCGAAATGAGCCGGCAGGAAGGGATAGAGATTGATGAAGCTTTCACGGCTGAAATCAGCGTCGTAGTATCTCGCGTCGTGAAGCTTCGTGTTGTGGCGCAACGCTTGACCGTGTGTGTCAAAGATCTTGCCCAGTTCTGCTGCGCCGGCCGCAGACTTTCCGAGAAGACGCCGATAGCAAATTTCCTTGATGTCATTCGACTCAAGGTCAATCTGGATCGGGAAGCGATCCTTCAGTTTGAACAGCTTGTCGGAATTGAGGGTCGCGCGGGGGTCGTCCTCCGTCAGTGTTTGTTGCGCAGTCGAGATGATCCAGACCTTGCCGTCCCCCAGCCGCTTTAGGTTTTTCGCAAGCCCGTCGAGATTGAGAATAAGGTTGTCTCGCGACGCTACATACTGGCCGACTTCATCGACCACGAAAATGATGTTCTCTTTACCGCTTTTCTCGCGGACGATTTCGATCATCGCTTGGACGCGCTGATCTTCAAACTCGTAAAACCCCTCAGTGCTGGAGGAGAAGGACTTGGGTTCCGGGAACAGCGCCGGATACATCTCGTGCGCAATCTTGGGGATCAGACCATCGATGGCGAGCGGGTTGTTCTGAACTCGCGACCAATCTGCGCCTTTGAAAGCGCGGCCCACGCTCTCTTCCAATTCACGCATACGGCCATCTTTTTCAACCATACGCTCGAACGCCGCAACCTTCAGGTTGCGAGAGTAGCCTGCCCACTGCAGGACTTTAAAATACAGGACGGTCGAGACGTCCTCCATCGTCGCGCCGGCGAGCATCTCGCTTGCGAGATCCAGCATGACGACTGCAGCCGGGAAACGTCTCGCAACCGTAGTGAGGAGAGCTTTTGTTTGGGCCTTGTTCAGCCGGTCTTGAAGGTGATTGATGAAAGGGGTTCCATCAATGGTGCGCTTGTCATCAAACGCCATACCAAGATACTTCGTGAAGGAGCTCTTGCCTGATCCATAGAAGCCTGAGACCCAAACACCTATTTCGTTCTCTCCCCCCGTCTCCATGGCAAGTTGCATGCGATCGAGAAGCTTACGAAATTGCTCTTCGATGCTATCAGTGACGACGTACTCAGAGATTTCGGCCTTCAGACGGCTTTCTTCTGAAGCGCCATAGCTAATGACCTTCTCAATGGTTCTTTGAATATCTTTATTTGGGTCAAAAAGCGCACGGATCGCCATATTCATCTCACTGCATCAACTTGTTCATCCGCCCACATGGACGGAACGGTAATTGCCATCTTCAGGATAAAAGCCCAGAAATTTTAGTCGGGTTTTGCCAGTCCTCACTCCGGGATAGAGGAAGACGGTGGGCACGTGGAATTTGCCCTGCAATTGGCTCTCGATTGCACCGATGCGCATGAAGGGATGCAGCGCTTCTAGGTCCGTGACCAAGACCATGGAATTGGGTTTACCTTCTAGTGTCGCCAGAACTGACTCCAGCCGCGACAGTAACCCGCCGCCCGTGGTGATTATATCCGCAAGGGCTCTGTTGGAGCGCTGCCAGTCGATTGGCGCGGACCTGTCTTCGGCAACGCAGAGATCCCAAAACGGGTCGTCTCTGAGAAGTGCCCAGAGATGCTCTGCGATGGAGAAGACCTCTACCTCCCACTGATCTTGTCGAAGCTTAGACATCCAGGCGGGCGTCTGTCGTTTGACATTCACAATCTGTTCAGGGGAGAAAACTAGGTAGAAGATCGGCTCGAAACTGGCATGGCCGAGTTCTCGCCCCTGCTTTATTCGTTCGCGCAGCTCGTCAAAATCAGCCTTTAGAGATGACATCGCAGAGCGCCTCCATGCTTTGGTGCTTCCAGCCGATACGTACGACGTCGCCCGCTGCCTGCACAATCAGGTGGCCCTTCAACGCCAGACGCTTGAGTTCATTGATGACATCCTCGCGCGCCATACCGAAAAGTTGCCAATCCTGGTGAGTGAGCAAGGCATTGTCGCCCAAGCCTTTGAAGTGAAGGTCGTGCGCCAAATAGGCCGAAGCCGTTGGCGTCGCTCGGTATGGAAGAATACGTCTATTCGACCTAAGCCCCTTTTCCAGCAGGCCGTAGTCTGCGCAACAACCAGTGAGGTATCCGGCGACCCTCCGGACCGTAGTGTCTGACCAGCGCTTAGAAGTAAGGCCATCATCGATAGCTCGCTCGACAAATGCACGCGCCTCTTCGTTACCGACCTGTTGGTAGCCACCAGCATAACGCGACCAGTAGATCTCTCGCACGAAATCTCCGAGGATAGGGTTTGCCCTGCTTGTGAATAGCAACATCAGTTGCATGAGGTCAGCTAACGGTACGGATGCCATTAGCATCTTAAGGTGAGACGCAGGAGATGCTCCTGAAACGAGGTAGCGGGGTGCAAAACACTCAGTTACGATATTGCGAAGCCTCCGTGCGGTGATCAGAGGGAAACTTCCGGACTGCCGTGCGACTTCTTGAAGTTCCCCAGTGCCCATGCCGGGAACCCATAGATCCAGAAGGGCCTTGGTCTCTGCGACCAAACCCAAGCCTGCCTGAAGCTGAGTTGTATAAATCACGCCGGTCACATCAGGCTCGACTGAAATAGGGGAAAGCCTTGTTTCCCCGTTGAAATGCATCCGCGTAAATGCCTGCCACTTGCGCGATGGAGTGTGATGCACGCAACGCGCTGATTTGTCCTAGCGAGATAGGGCCGTCTAGCGGGGACATCGATCCCTCGCCCATCGCACGGAGCTCCTCGACGGCAGCATCTTTTCCGTGCAGTGAAACTTCTTGGATCGCTTGGTCCGCAGCTTCAGCTAGAGCGGTATGCAGATCATGCTCAAGTTCCTCTGGCAGTCGAAACAGGTGATACGACCCTGCACTTAAGCTTTCATCATGAACGAGCCGAGCCGCCTCGGCCACACCGTGATATTTTGCGACATGGCCTGTACGTGGAAAAATGGGCGCGAGAAACGCTTGGCTTGTTGGCTGATAGAACGAGGTTTTCCACCAGCCAAATTGATCAATCTCACCGAGATAGCCGACGAGAAGCCGGACCTTCAGCAAATCGTTTAAAGAGCTTTCTGCCACTGTTTTCTTCCTCATCCGCGCCGATATCGCAAATTCCGACTAGCGCAATCCGCTCTAATACCCAACGATATCGAGGCCGGGAAGTTTAGTACCCCGATAAACTTGGAACGACAACAGCCGGCGGTTGTGCGCCATTGCAGATCCGTCAGGACCCTTGCCTGTTCCGCGCCCGAACACAAAAACAATACAACGGTGCAGCTTTTTAGCTCCGCGTCGCTCTCGCTTGTCTCAGGATCTGCGCAAGTAAGGCTTTGCGTTCTTGGGTGTCCTCGGGTTCGAATGTGCCTGAAGACCCCGTTTGTAAGAAATGCTCGACCCGAAGGCCACCGCCATAAACCACAGTAGCCTTCTTCTTGTTAGGTTTTCCTTTAGCGGTTTTCTCGAACCAGCGATGAGGAGCTATGTCACGTCCGATAAGCGGCACGAGGTCTACTTGGTCGCAAAGCTCTCCTTGATCGCTGAATTTGTAGGCCCTAATTCCGCCCGCGATGATCGCGGTGAACATACGGGTTTCGAAATTGCAATCAATGAAATCGATCGTTCGTTGCAAGGCTTGGGACAGCCGAGATCGGCTTTCATATACAGCGAACTCGTCACCATCTTCCCAGGAACTGCGCTCACTCGCAAGCCGTGAGGCCAGTTCAAGTGCGTCTTGTTCCCCACTGGTGATTTCACCAATCTCTGCCTTCAAATCGCGAATTCTGTCCTCAAGTTCTTGCTCCTCGGACTTGCGCTTCGCCATCTCACGGACGATCTCACGCTGGACTGTCGGCTCGTCAGAAATTTCTGCAATCTTGAGCAGGTTGGTGATCTTGCCCTTTAGCTGCTGAATTTCGGTCTGGGCGGCGCCGACTGCCGCATGGAGCTCGTTCACTCGAGCGAGCGGTGAACGGCGCAGAAGTTGAGCGTCCAGATGGAATTCGGGAATGTTATCAAGTATTGCGGTTTCGAGCAGATCGTATCGAAAGTTGCCTTTGCTAGCGCAACCTCCACCTCGATATGCGTTATCGCAGCAGACGTATCGCTGTGGTTTGCCCTTGTATCCGCCGTTTCGCATCCTGAGGCGGGCTCCGCAGTGCGTGCAGCGCAGCAACTCGCCAAGCATGTTTGACATCTTGTTGCCCTTCCGACCATTGCTGATCGGTCGTCTCCGTCGGTTGCTTTGGACACGCCAAAAGAGCTCTTCGGGCACCGCTGCAGGCAGATAGCCTAGGAGGGGCTCTCCTACGGGCACTCGCTTTCCGTCGATCATCTCGGTAGGTTGATATGTACCTATCACAGCTTCGTTGCGAATGAGTGCGCTCACGTAACCCTGCTGCCACAGGCCCGATCCTCGGAAGGTCGGTGTATGAGATGAGTTCAGCTGCGCGGCGATAGCGACCTGCCCAAGGCCGCTGTCCGCCAGATCAAACACCCGTCTTACGGTCTTAGCGTGCTCATTGAGGCGATACTCATAGCGGCCAGGTGCAGTCTCAACTGCATCGACCCAGCTGAACATTCGGCCGGAAAAGCGACCGATGCCCCTTAAGGCGTTCTCGCGCTGCTTCGCGTGTGCCGCTTTTACTCGTTTAGACTTCTGTGTGCTTTCTTCGTGCGCCCGGCTCATTATGGCCAATGACATCATGAGCTGCGTAAAATTGTCGTCGACGCTTGTCTGTGAGTAGGCCTGACCATCTGCGAGCGTGACTACCGTAATCCCGGCGTTTATCAGCTCCATGAATGGCGGAATAGCGAAGCGCACTTGTTGACGTGAAAGCCGATCCAGGCTCTCCACGAGAAGATATGAGCCGGATTGGACCTCTCCGGCTTTCACCTTTGCCAGAAATCTGCCTAGTGCGCCTGTTTTGAGATTGTCTCCAGCCCACGCACTAACCCCAAGATCTTCTACTGAGCGATCCAGGTTAAGACCGTGGGCTTTCGCATAGGCCTCGCTAAGCTCCAGCTGCCGGCGCATGCTATCGCCTCGCAACTGTTGTTTTGAACTCATGCGAACATAGGAGTAGGCAGTTGGCCTAGCGCTAGTCATCTGACACCCTCAAGCTGTTGACTCAGTTTAAGGGGAACACGTTTTACGCCGAGTTACCGATGCTCAGCGAAATAGCGCAAAACATATTTCCGTGTTGACAGAGATGTAGACATTGGCGACTTAACGGACAAGTGGATGGGGCCCACGCAATCCGAATCATGTTTAACGGCGGGCCTGCCCGCAGCTTAAGGTATTTTCGATGCACCCGTCCTCGGCCGACGATCGTTTCGCGGCGTTTCGGCATTCCTCCTATACCCGCTTCTTCTTCGCCCGCTTTCTCGGTGCCTTCGCCACACAGATCCTCAGCGTTTCGGTCGGCTGGCAGATGTACGACAAGACAGGCAATGTCTTCTATCTCGGCCTGATCGGTCTCGTGCAGTTTCTCCCGTCGCTGCTTCTGATCCTCGTGACCGGATCGGTTGCCGACCGGTATAACCGACGCGCCATCGTCGCGATCTGCATGATACTGAGCGCCATCTGTGCCGGTGCCCTGCTCTTCCTGACGGTCACCGATTCCTTCGAGCCGACGATCGTGTTCGCGATCCTCGTGGTCTTCGGGATCGAACGTGCCTTTGCCGCACCCGCGGTCCAGTCGCTCGCGCCCAATCTCGTGCCGCAGAAGGATCTCTCCAATGCGGTCGCCTGGAATTCGTCCTCCTGGCAGACAGCCTCGATCGTCGGACCGGTCGCAGGCGGCCTGCTTTACGGTGCAAGCCCGGTTGTCGCCTATTCGGTTTCCTTCGGGTTCTTCACTGCCGCTGCCGTTCTCGTTTTCTTCGTCAAGCGCCCGCCGCAGCGCGGCGCCGAAAAGGCCGTGACGCTCAATACGCTGTTTGCCGGTTTCCGCTTCATCTTCGGGGAAAAGGTGGTGCTGGGTGCGATCTCGCTCGATCTCTTCGCCGTGCTGCTCGGCGGCGCCGTCGCGCTGATGCCGGTCTTTGCCCGTGACATTCTCGATCTCGGTCCCTGGGGTCTCGGCCTTCTGCGTGCAGCACCCGGGATCGGCGCCATCATCGTTGCGATCGCGCTCGCAAGTTTCCCGATCCGCCATAATGCCGGGATCTTCATGTTCATCGGCGTGGCGCTGTTCGGGGCCGGTACCATCGTCTTCGGCTTGTCCGAGTATGCGTGGCTTTCGATCCTCGCGCTGATGCTCATGGGGGCTGCGGACATGGCGTCCGTCTATGTACGCGAGACCCTGATCGCACTCTGGACCCCGGATGACGTGCGTGGTCGCGTCAATGCGGTCAACATGGTCTTCGTCGGCGCATCGAACGAGCTCGGTGAATTCCGCGCCGGCACCATGGCGCATTTCATCGGGCCGGTGCCGGCCGTCGTGCTCGGTGGTTTTGGCACGCTTGCCGTTGCCGCCGTCTGGGCGCTCGGTTTCCCGCAGCTACGCAAGATCGACAGCCTGGAAGCGCCGGAGCGTCAGGAGACGCGCTGATCGCGCTCGAAGATCAGGTCGAGGAAATCCGACAGCCAGGCCTTGAGCGGCGCGTCGAAGATCATCCGGCCCTCCAGATGCTCGCGACCCTGCTGGGCGTTCGGCAGGACGAAGCGATGGGCGCCGTGAACCACCCATCGGTGCATCATGGCGCGGGTCAGTTCGGCGTGGAACTGCACGGCCCAGGCGTTTTCGCCGTAGCGGAAGGACTGGTTCGGATAGACGTCCCCGGTCGCCAGCAGCTTTGCGCCACGCGGCAGGCTGAAGCCTTCGCGGTGGAAGTGGTAGACCATCTTTGGCCAGTGCATCAGAAGCCGACCATGCTCCGTCGGGTGGATCGGATACCAGCCGATTTCGGTGCGTTCTTCCCTGTCTGCCTCGACCTTGCCGCCGAGATGGCGGACGAGCATTTGGGCGCCGAGGCAGATGCCGAGGAAAGGCTTGTCCTCCTTGAGCGGCACATCGAGCCAGTTGATTTCTGTCTTGATATAGTCTTCCGGGTCGTTGGCACTCATCGGGCCGCCAAAGACGACGGCGCCGGCATGGTCCTTCAGCGTTTTCGGCAGTTCCTGACCGAGCACGGGACGCCGGATGTCGAGGGCGTAGCCCTTGTCTTCCAGCATCTGGCCGACACGGCCGGGGCTCGACCGCTCCTGATGCAGGACGATCAGAACAGGCTGCTTGCGATCGCGCGGGCGCGACCGGTCCTCACGTGGCATCGTCGATCGCTCCAAGACCCGCACGTTCGGCCGCTTCCTGTCGCTGGACGATGCGCTCCCGCCCGGAAACGCCGAGCAGATCGGCAACCCGCCAGATCGCATGATCTTCCATTTCGCTCCGGGTGCCATCGGCATAGACGATGTCCCAGAGGATGCCGACGAGGTGCTGGCGCTCGTCTTCGTTCAGCTGCCGCTTCAGCTCGGTAGTGAAGCGATAGTAGTCGACCGCCTCGCTTTCGGCGTCCTGACCGGCTTCGATCAGGGCATCTAGCGTGCCATCATCGAGCCCGTATTCTTGCTTCAGGATTTCCCGCAGTTTCATCCGCTCCGCATCGCGCACGACACCGTCTGCCTCCATGACCTGGAGACAGAGGGCAGCCACGGCGATCCGGGGATCATCGGGTGCAAAGGCCGCCTTGGGGCGATCCTGCATCACGGATTGGAAGAAGGCTTGCAGGCGATCGAGCATCAGGGCTCCGTCAGAAGAGTTTCAGGCGTGTCTTGGGTTCAGGTGCTGTGAGCGTCGGATCCTTGACACCGGGGTCATCAGGAGGGCGCCCGAAGAAGGGTTCCACGACAACCGCCTCCTTTGTCGGCAGGCCCTCTTTGGCTGCCTCGGATGCGGGTGTTTCCGCCTTTGCAGTGTTGGCCGGATTGTCTACGTCGATCACCAGCCCTTGGGCTTCGACCGGCTTCGGGGATGGCTTTTCGGCAGCAGGCTTCGGTTCTGCCGGCGAGTCGGCTTTCAAGACCGGCGGCAGGGATGCGAGTGCCTTTTCGCCTTCTGACACGCTGCCTTCCTCGATCGGTCCGGCGAGTTGGTCGAAGGGCGTCTTCCACTCAAATGCGTCGAGACGGCCGGTGACCGGCGAGATCGGCATCCAGCGCTCGGAGACATGGCCGTCGGCCACCCAGGCCGGATCGCGCGGGGCTTTCAATGCCTGGCCCATCCAGTGACGGATGCGGCCCTGATCGCCGGTTTCGGCTTCCTCGATGTCGGCAAGCAGCAGATAGACGCGCTCGCGCGAGGCGATGCGGGCTGCAGCTTCGGCCTTGGCGCGGGCCTTCTTGAAGTCCTGCGCATCGAGCGCCGCTTCCGCGACGGCAAGCAGGGATTCGTAGTTGTTCGGCTTCAGGGCTTCCAGCTTTTCCGCCTTCTTCAGGCGATCCACCGCGCTGTCGCCGCTTCTGGCTCTCACATAGGCGCGGGCGATGTCCGGATGCGGTTCGATTTTCCAGACCTGTTCGAGTGTGCTCGATGCCTTGCGCAGATTGTCTTCGCGCATGTAGGCCTTGGCGGCGATGATCGCGGCCGGGACCAGATCCTTGGCCAGCTTCAGCGCCTTCAGGGCGCTGTCGCGAGCACCGGCCGGATCGGCTTCCAGCTGGTCTTCGGCCTTGGCCGTCAGCAGCACGGCCTTCAGACGCTCTGCCTCGTGACGCTCCAGAACATGGGCGATCTTCTGCTGATCGAGAAGGCGGATCGCATCATCCCAGTGCCCGGCGCGGCAGCGATATTCGAGCGTCGCCTTGGCGGCCCAGGGTAGGTAGGGGGCCGCTTCGGCAGCCTGCTCGGCATATTGCCGGGCGGCCTCATGGGCACCCAGACGGTTTGCCTCGACATAGAGACCGCGCAGGCCGAGTTCGCGGGTTTCGGGGTCCTCTGACATTTCCTGGAACAGCCGGCGCGCTTCATCATAGCGTCCTTCGATCAGGGCGGCCTGCGCGTCGAGGACGCGTATCAGGGGCTCCTGGTCGGCGCGGATGAGACTGCGAGCGCGGGCGCTCATGCGCCTTGCGAGAAGGGCGTTGCCGGCGCCGGCAGCGATCAGACCGGTCGAGAGCGCTTGATAGCCACGATCACGCTTGCGGGCGCGGAAAAAGCGGCGGACCGAATGGGGAGATGTCCAGAGGGCGCGCAGCATCCACCACAGCAGCATGATCACGGCGACGAGCGCGACGAGTGCGGTAACGGCGACCATCAGGCCCGTCTGGTATTGCTGTCCCTCCCAGATCAGCGAGATCTCGCCCGGGCGTTCGGCGATCCAGGAAAAGCCGAAAGCCAGCGCCAGGATGAGGCCGAAGAAAAAGAGGATCTTGAGGATCGTGGTCATGCATCAGCCTCCGTTGCCAGCGACAGTCTGAGACAGGGCAGCGGATACGCTGTCTTCCGCCTCAATTCTGCTCTTCAGTCTGGTCGCGAAATCGGACGATGCCTGCTTGCCCATCTCGGGCAGAGTTTCCCATTCGAGTGACGCACCCTTCAGGTCGCCATTTTGCAGTTTGTTTTCGATCCGGGCGACGATGGCTTCCGGCGTCTCGCCTTCGACATTTCCGACAGGCCGCACCTTGACCAGCGAGCGGGCGCTCGCCAGCAGGCGATCGGTCCAGCCTTCGCCCGTAGCGGGCTGATTGATGGCCGCGAGGATATCCTCTGCAACCTGGTTGAAGCCGCGAGCGAGATCCGAGCGAGAGGGCACACCGGCGCTTGCGAGCGGGGTCAGCGTTGCGATGGCCGGGTCTTCGGGCGAAACGCTTTTCAGCGCATCGAGTTCGGAGAGGAAGAGGCCACCGCGATCGATTGCCGTCTTCAGGCCGGCAAGCGCAATTGCGCGCGCCATTTCGACATCGCTGCGGGGTTCTTCCAGCTTGCGTTCGGCTTCCGTCAGGCGTGTCGCGCTCTGGTCGAGGGCCTGCTTGTTGCTGGCGATTTCGGCGCGCAGCGATTCAATTGCCTGTTCGGCGGCGACAAGCTGTGTTTTCAGAGCTTCGACGGCGGCAGCGTCGGCAGCAGGCGTCGCGCCAGCATTCGCTACACTGGTTTCCAGCGCCGTAATGCGCTCGGCAAGAGCAGGATCGGTTGCGGGGGTTGCGGGCTGGGCCGCAAGTCGGGCGACCTCGGCCTTGAGGGCGTCGAGTTCTGCGGTATCGATTGCAGGGGTCTCGATCGTCTGTTCCGGTCCAAGGCCCGGCACGATCCCGGCATATTGCATGCTGCCGGCGAGGGCGAGGGCCACGAGCCCGCCGAAAATGCCGGAGGCGACCAGTGTCGAGGTCGGGGGCGATTGGCGTACCGGCTCTCGTGCCGGCGGTGTCTCTGTCTTTGGTGTGGTGTCGACGCCCGGGTCTTGCTCGTCGGCCGGCGTGCTTGCTGCGGAGGTCTCGGATGCCGGTGTCCAAGGATCAACTGGCGTATCGGTCGAGGTGGTGCCTGCGCCCGTGGCTTCTGCGGCCCCACCGTTGGAGGCAGACGACGGGGCGGTGGCATCGATATCGGCTTGCGCGCCGGTCTCGGCATTCGCGCCATCCTTCTGGGCGGCGGTTTCCTCGGCGGTCAGGTCGATCGTCACCGGCTCATCGGGGGCTTTCGATCGACGGGGTGGCTTTCCGGAAACCATGGCAACCTCTTCATTTCGCGCGTGTGGCTAAACCTAGTCAGTCCTCGTGGCGAAGGAAAGGCCTGAGGTTCCATTTCACGCGGCACTGCATCAAAGCAGAAGAAGGAGCAGATCCTCGCGAGGTTCCATCGGCCAGCGGGCTCGCGGTTGAAATTCTGCGGGAAGCGCCTTTGCGATCTTTTCGCTGAGGCACAGGAAACGCGCTTCAGACCAATTCAGCGATGCCCGTGTGTCTTCGAAGATCTCGCCGATCCGCAGCGCTGTCTCCGAGGAATAGGCCAGAACCGCATCCGGCATCGGTGTCAGCGTTCGCGCCAGTTCAGCATCGTCATGCGCAGCCGGGATCATCTGGTAGCACTCCCGCACATCCACGATGCGACCAGCGTCGGCCAAGGTCGTTTCGAACTCGGGCGAGCGTGGTGTGCCGGTCAGGTAGAGGATCGGCGCACCCGGATTTTGGTCGGTTTTTGCAACCAGCAGCCTTGCGAGAGAACGGCCATCGCCATCGGCAACTGAAACATCCGGGAAACCTGCCTCTCTTGCTGCGCGGGCCGTGGCGCGACCGACGGCGAAAAGGGGCAGGGCCAGGAAGGGGTGTCGCGCGTCGTCGGGCAGTGTTTGAAGCACGCGCATTGCCTCGGCGCTGGTCACGGCTAAGGCAGCCGTACCGAGCAGGGGGGGCGAGGTCAGGACGTTCGGCTGCTGAACCGCCTGCATCAGCGGCAGCAGGATCGGCTCGTGGCCACGGCGCTTGAGTTCGGCAGCGGTTCTGGCCGCTGCCGGTTCGGGGCGCGTTACCAGAACGCGCATCGTCTCAGCTCCAGCTGTCGAAGAAGTCGGTTCCGGCCTTGGCTCGCACCGTGCCGCCCGCTCTCGCACCAAGCACGGCCCCTTCCGTCCGGCTGCCCTCGATTTCGACATCGTGCCAGCGGCTGCCGTCGGGTGTCAGGATCATGCCGGCAAAGCGGATTGCGTCTCCGTCAACGGTTGCATGGCCTGCAATCGGGGTCCGGCATGAGCCATCGAGTGCGTCGAGGAAGGCCCGTTCGCAGCTGACGGCATCGAAGGTGTCGCGGTCGTTGATCGCATCGAGCACATCGTTGACCCTGGTGTCGCCGATGCGGCTTTCGATGCAGATCGCCCCTTGGGCCGGTGCCGGGGGAAAGTCGGCGGGATCGAGCAGTTCGGTCGGAACATCTGGCTTTCCGAGACGACGGAGCCCTGCATAGGCAAGGAGTGTCGCGTCGACTTCGCCGTCTGCCAGCTTGCGCAGGCGGGTATCAACGAGGCCGCGGAAGGTGATGACCTTGATATCCGGGCGGATACGGCGGATCAGGGCCTGGCGACGCAGCGACGATGAGCCGACGGTTGCCCCTTCCGGCAGTTCCTTCAGTGTCGGGGCCGTACGGCCAACGACGGCGTCGCGGACATCCTCGCGAGGAAGGTAGGCGGAGAGGAAAAGTCCCTCCGGCAGCTTTGTCGGCATGTCCTTCGACGAGTGCACGGCGAAATCGAGGTCGCCCGAGAGCAGTTGTTCTTCGAGTTCCTCTGTGAACAGGCCCTTGCCGCCGATCTCCGATAGCGCCCGGTCGGTGATCCGGTCGCCCTTGGTGGACAGCACGACGATTTCGAACATGTCCTCCGGCAGGCCATGCGCTTCCATCAGGCGGCGGCGGGTCTCGTAAGCCTGGGCCAGAGCGAGCGGGCTGCCGCGCGTGCCGATGCGGAAAGGTTTTGTTTGCATCCGAACTTGTCCGTTGTTACCGACAGATTTCGTAGACCGGTTTCTCGGCGACCGCAATCAATGAACAGGTTCCATGACATCCAAACTGCGCATCCTCGGCATCGAAACCAGCTGTGACGAGACGGCAGCGGCTGTCGTCACACGGCTTGAGGATGGCTCGTCCGTGACGGAAGCGGATGTCGTGTTGAGCCAGCTCGACGAGCACAGCGCCTATGGCGGCGTGGTGCCCGAGATTGCAGCGCGCGCCCATGTGGACGCGCTGGACACGCTGATTGAGGAAGCCCTGACCCGGGCAGGCATCACGCTTGCCGAGGTGGATGCCATCGCTGCCACCTCCGGTCCCGGCCTGATCGGCGGGTTGCTGGTGGGGCTGATGACCGGCAAGGCTATCGCCCAGGCCACCGGCAAACCGCTCTATGCCGTCAACCATCTCGAAGGTCATGCGCTGACAGCGCGACTGACGGATGGTGTTGCCTTTCCCTATCTGATGCTGCTCGTTTCGGGCGGTCATACCCAGCTCGTCCTGGTCAAGGGCGTCGGAGACTACGAGCGCTGGGGCACAACGATCGACGATGCGCTGGGAGAAGCTTTCGACAAGACGGCCAAGCTGCTTGGGCTTCCCTATCCGGGTGGTCCCGCCGTCGAGCGGGCGGCGGCCACGGGCAATCCCAAGCGGTTTGCCTTTCCCCGCCCATTGGTCGGAGAGGCGCGCCTCGACTTTTCGTTTTCGGGCTTGAAGACCGCCGTGCGCCAGGCGGCAGAGGGCATTGCCCCCGTTACCGATCAGGACATCGCCGACATCTGCGCCTCGTTCCAGCATGCCATCTCGCGCACGCTGAAGGACCGCATCGGCCGTGGTCTCCAGCGGTTCAAAGAGACGTTTCCCGATGTCGCCGCGCCTGCCCTGGTCGTCGCCGGTGGCGTCGCGGCGAACAAGGAAGTGCGCCAGACGCTCGATACGCTCTGCGCCGAGCACCGCTTCCGTTTCGTCGCGCCGCCGCATCATCTGTGCACCGACAATGCCGTGATGATCGCCTGGGCAGGCCTGGAGCGCATGGCGCTTGGCATGCCCCCGGATGAGCTGAATGTCGCCCCCCGGTCGCGCTGGCCGCTCGACCAGGATGCCAAGGCGCTGCTCGCTTACGGCAAGCGGGGAGCCAAGGCATGACCGATAGCCAGCGTATCGCCGTGATCGGCGCCGGTGCTTTTGGTACCGCGCTCGCCGCCGTCATCGCCCAGACCGGTAAGGCCGAGGCGGTTCTGATTGGCCGTGATGCCTCCGTGATGGCAGATCTTGCAGCCAGTCGGGTGCATGAGGCCGCGCTCCCCGGTATCCGCCTGCCGGACACGCTCACCTTTTCGTCCAGGCCGAAGGATCTCGCCGGCGCCGACATCGTGCTGTTCGCCATGCCGTCCCAGGCGCAGATCGCGGCGGCGGAAACCTATGGGCCGCATCTGAAGCCGGGTGCACCCGTCGTCATCTGCGCCAAGGGCATCGAGAAGCAGACCTCGCGTCTTCTGACGGACGTGCTTGAAGGTGCCCTGCCGGGTCATCCGATCGCCATGCTGTCGGGTCCCGGTTTCGCGGCGGATATCGCCAAGGGCCTGCCGACCGCGATGGCGATCGCAGCGGAGGACCTTGTGCTTGCCGAGCAGCTGGCCAAGGCGATTTCCGGCCAGACCTTCCGGCTTTACGCATCCGACGACCGGATCGGCGTGCAGCTCGGCGGTGCGTTGAAGAATGTGCTCGCCATTGCCTGCGGGATCGTCGAGGGCATGGGGCTCGGCGATTCGGCGCGGGCGGCGCTCATTGCGCGCGGGCTTGCCGAGATGTCGCGGCTTGTGGATGCCATGGGTGGACGCGGGGATACGGTGCGGGGCTTGTCTGGTCTCGGCGACCTCGTTCTGACCGCGACCAGCCACCAGTCCCGCAATCTCCGTTTCGGTATCGCGCTCGGCAAGGGCGAGCCGATCGGCACGCAGCAGGGATCGCTCGTCGAAGGGGCCTTTGCGGCTGCGGTTGCTGCACGACTGGCCGAAGGCTACGAGATCGAAATGCCGATCACTGAGGCCGTTGCCGCGATCATCGATGGCAGGCTGGACATCCCGACCGCCATCACCCAACTGATGTCACGACCGATCACCACCGAATAAGAGATCCCCTAGGAGAGAGAAGATGCTGTTTGCCGTCATCTGCGCTGACAAGCCAGGACACCTGAACCTTCGGATGGAAACGCGTCCGCCGCATGTCGAGTGGCTGAACGGGCTGAATGCTGCCGGCCAGCTGAAGATCGCCGGTCCCTTCCTCGATGCCGATGGCAAGCCCTGCGGTTCGATGCTGCTGATCGCGGCCGACGACATCGAGGCTGCGAAAGCGCTCGCCGCGCAGGACCCCTATGCGAAGGCCGGCCTGTTCGAGACGGTCGAGATCAAGCCCTATAACTGGGTCTTCAACAATCCCGAGGCGTAAAGACAATGGCATTCTGGCTCTACAAATCAGAACCCTTCAAGTGGTCCTGGGAAATGCAGAAGGCCAAGGGCGATGTCGGCGAAGAATGGACCGGTGTTCGCAACTATCTCGCGCGCAACAACATGCGGGCGATGAAGATCGGCGACAAGGGCTTCTTCTATCACTCGAACGAGGGACTGGAAGTGGTCGGGATCGTCGAGGTCTGCGCGCTTTCGCATCCGGATTCGACCGCCGAGGGCGATGCCCGCTGGGACTGCGTCGACATCCGTGCGGTGTGCGACATGCCGAGGCCGGTGAGCCTGAAGGACATCAAGGCAAACGAGAAGTTGGCCAAGATGTCGCTGGTCACCTCGATGCGGCTCTCCGTCCAGCCGGTGACCGAAGACGAATATTTCGAGGTCTGCCGCATGGGCGGCCTCGACAATCCGCCCGTCTGATCCGCCCGTGAAAACAGACCCGGACCGTTTCATCCTCGAAAACACCAGCGTGCTCTCGCCGCCGCATGTGCCGGAGATCCAACTGCATCTCGCAAGCGAGGTGCATGATCTCTGGCTGAAAACCGAAGAGGATCTGGAAGCGATCGGTCTGCCACCGCCGTTCTGGGCCTTTGCCTGGGCGGGCGGGCAGGGGCTGGCGCGTTACATTCTCGACCATCCGGAAACGGTCCGGGGAAAACGGGTTCTCGATTTTGCCAGCGGTTCAGGGATGGTGGCCATTGCCGCCGCCATGTCGGGGGCGCAAGCGGTGCTCGCCGCCGACATCGATCCCTGGGCGAAATGTGCGGTGCGGCTGAATGCCGCTCTCAATGGCGTGAGCATCGATTTTACCAGCGACGACCTGATCGGCCGATCCGTCGATGTCGCCGTGATCCTTGCCGGTGACGTCTTCTATGAGAGCGATTTCGCCAAGGCGCTTGTTGCCTGGTTCAGCGCAACCGCGAAGGAGGGCTGCCTCGTCCTGGTCGGCGATCCCGGACGCAGCTACCGCCCGACCGAGCATCTGGAACCGCTCGCGACCTATCAGGTTCCGGTCACACGGGTGCTGGAAGACAGCGAAGTAAAGAAGACGACGGTCTGGAAGTTTCTCTAGAGCCCCTCATTTGGAAATGAGCGGCTCTAGTTCTTCGGCCGGATGACGCAGACGCCAGCTTCGAAGGAGCAAGCTTCTTCCGGATTTTCTGCTGAAATTTCAATGATCTTTGCCTTGGGCGCACGATAGGCGACGACCTTGGGCTGGGTGTTGCGATCGATCGCGAAGAAGACGCCGCTGCCCTTGATGCGCAGGCCGGAGATGCTGCCCGCGAAGGTTCCGATGCCGGGGATGACGGACGGCAGACCATTGCTGCCGATCACGGCTTGGCCACGACTGTTGTGGTGGCCATGGTGCCCCTCGTAGCCTTCGCCGGCGACGGCGAGGGTTGCGATAGAGCTGAGTACAATCGTCGCGGCCGTCAGAATGGAACCATACTTTAGCATGCGGCAGCCTCCGGAGAGTGGTTAACAAATCGTTAACGCAGCATGCCCCATCCGGTTGCTAAAGTCATCCAGTTCCACGATTTTTTCGTAATGCACTGTGTCGTTTCGCGTGACGCTAAAGGTCTGTTCACGCGAATCGATTAAATTGAAATCGTCAAGCGAATGTGCTTGTCGTCCGGGATTTCGAGGATTAAACGTCCCCCTGATGCAATGCACCGCAAACGTTATGACGCATTGCGAAATATGATGTCCGAACTGTCGGACCGCATCGAGACGCCGCGAGGTTTAGATGGCGAATGTGACAAAAAACCGGCCCCTGTCGCCGCATCTGCAAATCTACAAGCCGATCCCCACCATGATCATGTCGATCCTGCACCGCATCACGGGCGGGGCACTGTATTTCGGCACGATCCTGGTCGCCTGGTGGCTGGTTGCAGCTTCGACGGGTGCTGAATACTTCGAATGGGTCAACTGGTTCATGGGCACCTTCATCGGCCGCCTGATCCTGTTCGGCTATACCTGGGCGCTCATCCACCACATGCTCGGCGGTCTGCGCCATCTGATGTGGGATGTCGGCTACGGCTTCGAGAAGCACTTCTCCACCAAGCTCGCCAAAGCCAACATCGTCGCATCTATCGTCCTGACGATCCTCGTCTGGGTCGTCGCCTACATCATTCGCACCTGAGGCACCATTCCATGGATATGCGTACTCCGCTCGGCAAGGTCCGCGGTCTCGGCTCGGCCAAGGAAGGCACCGAGCATTTCTGGCGCCAGCGCGTCACCGCGGTCGCAAACATTCCGCTCATTCTGTTCTTCGTCGGCTTCCTGGTGATGTACAACGGCGCGCCTTACGCTGAAGTCGTCGGCGCATTGTCGCACCCGCTCGTTGCCGTCGTCATGGCTCTGGTCGTGCTTTCGGCCCTGATCCATATGAAGCTCGGCATGCAGGTGATCATCGAAGACTATGTCCATGCCGAGATCGCCAAGCTGCTTCTTCTGATGCTGAACACGTTCTTCGCGATTCTGATCGGTGGTCTCTGTCTTTTCGCCATCTTGAAGATCGCATTCGTAGGGTAAATCAACATGGCAACCATTCATAACTTCGCCCAGACCGGCAAGGCCTATACCTATGTTGACCATTCCTACGACGTCGTGGTCGTCGGCGCCGGCGGCGCCGGTCTGCGCGCGACGCTCGGCATGGCCGAACAGGGCTTCAAGACGGCTTGCATCACCAAGGTCTTCCCGACCCGATCGCACACGGTTGCGGCCCAGGGCGGTATCGCCGCCTCGCTGAACAACATGACGCCCGACTGCTGGCAGTGGCACCTCTACGACACCGTCAAGGGTTCCGACTGGCTCGGCGACGTCGACGCCATGCAGTATCTCGCCATGGAAGCGCCGAAGGCGGTCTATGAGCTCGAACACTACGGCGTTCCCTTCTCGCGTAACGAGGAAGGCAAGATATACCAGCGCCCGTTCGGCGGTCACATGCAGAACTATGGCGAAGGCCCGCCGGTCCAGCGCACCTGCGCTGCTGCCGACCGTACCGGTCACGCCATCCTGCACACGCTCTACGGCCAGTCGCTGCGCAACAATGCGGAATTCTTCATCGAGTATTTCGCGCTCGACCTGATCATGTCTGACGATGGCAGCCGCTGCACCGGCGTCGTTGCCTGGAACCTCGATGACGGCACGATCCATCGCTTTGCCGCCAAGATGGTCGTGCTGGCGACCGGCGGTTATGGTCGCGCCTATTTCTCGGCTACGTCTGCCCATACCTGCACCGGCGACGGCGGTGGTATGATCGCCCGTGCGGGCCTGCCGCTGCAGGACATGGAATTCGTCCAGTTCCACCCGACCGGCATCTACGGCGCCGGCTGTCTGATCACCGAAGGCGCACGCGGCGAAGGCGGTTATCTCGTCAACTCCGAAGGCGAGCGCTTCATGGAGCGGTATGCGCCTTCGGCCAAGGACCTCGCCTCGCGTGACGTCGTCTCGCGCTGCATGACGATGGAAATCCGTGAAGGCCGTGGCGTTGGCAAGAACAAGGACCACATCTTCCTGCATCTCGACCACCTCGATCCCGCCGTCCTGCACGAGCGCCTGCCCGGCATCTCGGAATCGGCGAAGATCTTTGCCGGCGTCGACGTCACCCGCGAGCCGATCCCGGTTCTGCCGACCGTTCACTACAACATGGGCGGCATTCCGACCAATTACTGGGGCGAAGTGCTGAATGCCGATTCCAGCAACCCGGAACGCATCATTCCGGGTCTGATGGCCGTCGGCGAAGCCGGTTGCGCCTCGGTTCACGGCGCAAACCGTCTCGGCTCCAACTCGCTGATCGACCTTGTGGTCTTCGGTCGCGCTGCCGCGATCCGGGCTGCCGAGGTCATCAACAAGGCCGAGCCGATCCCGCACCTCAACGTTGCCGCCTGCGACAAGATCATGGACCGCTTCGACAAGACGCGTCACGCTTCGGGCCAGACCCCGACTGCCGTGCTGCGCGACAAGATGCAGCGCGCCATGCAGGAAGACGCGGCCGTCTTCCGCACGCAGGAATCGCTCGAAAGCGGCTGCCGCCGCCTCGACGCGATCTGGAAGGAACTGCCTGACATCAAGGTCACGGACCGCTCGATGATCTGGAATTCCGACCTCGTCGAAACACTCGAGCTGCACAACCTGATGGCCAATGCGATCACCACGGTCTATGGCGCCGAGGCCCGCAAGGAAAGCCGCGGTGCGCATGCCCGTGAAGACTTCAAGGACGGTCCGATGGGCGGTCGCGACGATGCCAATTGGCGCAAGCACACGCTCGCCTGGGTGTCGGAAGCGGGCGAGGTCAAGCTCGACTACCGCCCCGTTCACACCGAGCTCATCGCCGACGGGATCGATCCGAAGAAGATCGAGCCCAAGGCCCGCGTCTACTGATTTGAGGAACTCATCATGGTAGAACTCGCTCTCCCCAAGAATTCCCAGATAACCGAAGGCAAGGTCTGGCCGAAGCCGGCAGGCGCCAAGAACGTCCGCGAATACCGGATCTATCGCTGGAATCCGGATGACGGCGCCAATCCGCGGATCGACACCTATTACATCGATGTCGACGACTGCGGCCCGATGGTTCTCGATGGTCTTCTCTACATCAAGAACAACATCGACCCGACTCTGACCCTGCGCCGTTCCTGTCGCGAAGGCATCTGCGGTTCCTGCGCGATGAATATCGATGGCACGAATACGCTGGCCTGCACCAAGGGCATGGACGAAATCAACGGCACGGTGAAGGTCTATCCGCTGCCGCACATGCCGGTCGTGAAGGACCTGGTGCCTGACCTCACCAACTTCTACGCCCAGCATCGTTCGATCGAGCCCTGGCTGAAGACGGTCTCGCCGACGCCTGCCAAGGAGTGGAAGCAGAGCCACGAAGATCGTCAGAAGCTCGACGGTCTCTATGAGTGCATTCTCTGCGCCTGCTGCTCGACCTCCTGTCCGAGCTATTGGTGGAATGGCGACCGTTACCTCGGCCCGGCCGTCCTCCTGCAGGCCTATCGCTGGCTGATCGACTCCAGAGACGAAGCGACCGGTGAGCGCCTCGACAATCTCGAGGACCCGTTCCGTCTTTATCGTTGCCACACGATCATGAACTGCGCCCAGGCCTGCCCGAAGGGCCTGAACCCGGCCAAGGCAATTGCCGAGATCAAGAAGATGATGGTCGAGCGCCGCGCCTGAGCCAGATCGTCAAAAGTTTGCGAGGCCGCCCGGAACCGTTTCGGGCGGCCTTAATTTATCCTTATAGTGCCGGCTATCGATCGGGCGTAATATGGAACTTGATTAACCATATTCGCGTAACATATTTAAAACCCAGTTGTACGGCAGGTTGCGGCGCAGGTCGCGAGAGCGGGAGTATAATGATGAAATTCAGCCATGCAGTCACCGGAGCAGCCATTCTCCTGGCGCTCGCGGGGTGCCAGCGTACATCCTACAGCAACATGAATGCTGCCAACAGCGCCCTGCCGCCGCTGCAGGCCCAGCCGGTTCCTTCGGTTCAGTCCGGACAGCTTCCGCCTCCGGGTGTAACCGACCCCTCGCAGTTTCCAGCCGCTCCGACCACGACGACGGCAGCTGCCGTCGGCACGCCGGGCGCGCCGGCCACAGCCCTTGATGTCACCAAGGAGTCCATGGTTGGCAACTGGCGCGTCCAGAGTGCCGGCACGAGCTGCGACATGTTCCTGACGCTCACCAATCTCGGTAGCGGCTCTCGCGGCGGTACCCGTGGCTGCGCCGGCGAGCTGACGACCATGGGTTCATGGGAAGTGTCCGGCAAGCAGGTCCTGCTCAAGGATCGCAACGGTAATACCATTGGCAGCCTCTTCAAGACCGCTGATGCCCGTTTCGACGGCAGCACCGCGTCCGGCCAGCCGGTCAGCCTCAGCCGCTGATTATTCTCTCATCCCTGCGGTGGCCCCTCCCGGGCCACCCTCCCGGCGGGACATCCTTTCATGCAGCCAGTTCCTGATTACGGCTTGAGCGTCGTCGAGCACTTGCGCGCGATGACGGAGGCGGGGACGCTTCAGGCAGACCGTTATCAGCTCGGTGTCGCCGAAAAACTCGACCGCATCCTGACCGAATTGAAGGCGCGCCGACCGGCCGCCAAGAAGAGTGCGCTGGGTTGGATGTTTGCCCGGGCGCGCAAGCCCGATGCTGCGATCAAGGGGCTTTATGTCCATGGCAGTGTTGGTCGCGGCAAGACCATGCTCATGGACCTGTTCTTCAGACTGGCCCCCATCGAGAAGAAGCGTCGGGCGCATTTCCACGAGTTCATGGCGGATGTGCATTCCCGCATTCACGCCCATAGGCAAAAGCTGAAGGCTGGCGAGACCAAGCAGGCGGATCCCGTGCCGCCCGTCGCTGCGGCACTTCGCGAAGAGGCGCAGCTCCTCTGCTTCGACGAATTCACGGTCACCGATATCGCCGATGCCATGATCCTCGCGCGGTTGTTCACGGAGCTTTTCGCCCGTGGCTGCATTCTGGTCGCCACGTCCAACGTGGAGCCTGACAACCTCTATCGCGACGGTCTCAATCGTGGGCTCTTCCTTCCCTTCATCGATCTCCTGAAGGCGAATGTCCAGGTTTCAACGCTCGACTCGCCGACCGATTACCGGCTGGAGAAGATGGAAAGCCTGCCGGTCTATATCGCGCCGCTCGACGATGCCCCGAAGATGATGGACATCGCCTGGAACCGCGTGACGGAGGGGGCGCCCGAGGCGCCCGTATCCATCCAGATGAAGGGCCGGACAATCGAGATCCCTCAGGCGGCTGGCCGTGCTGCGCGCTTCAGCTTCCGGGACCTCTGCGAGCGCCCGCTTGGCGCTTCCGATTACCTGGCCATAGCCAAACGCTTCGATGTCGTGTTCGTCGAGAACATTCCGCACTTGGGGCCGGAGAAGCGCAACGAGACCAAGCGCTTCATCATCCTCATCGATGCGCTTTACGATGCCAGCGTTCGGCTGTTCGCCTCCGCTGTCGCCATGCCAGAGGCCCTGCTCACGGAGAAAAAGGGCACCGAGGGCTTCGAATTCGATCGAACGGTGTCGCGTTTGTTCGAGATGCGCAGTGCAGATTATCTTGAGCTGCACCAGGCAAAGCGACAGAATCGTGACGGATCGGTGACATAATTTTTGACGTTTACGTAAGAATTTTATGTTCTAACCGATTGAATTTGATACACAGAAAATTATCGTTTGCGATTTAAAGCCTTTGGGGCTATGCGGTTTGTCCTCAAGGGCAGGCTAAAACTTGTCTCGGCCTTGGTCGCGGATCCAAAAGGAAGTCTACAATGGCGCGCAAAAAGATCGCTCTTATCGGTTCTGGAATGATTGGTGGAACGCTGGCGCATCTCGCCAGTCTGAAGGAACTGGGCGACATCGTCCTGTTCGACATTGCTGACGGCATCCCGCAGGGCAAGGGTCTCGACATTGCCCAGTCCGGTCCTGTCGAAGGCTTCAATGCCAAGCTCTCCGGTGCGAGCGACTACGCTGCCATCGAAGGTGCTGACGTCTGCATCGTCACCGCCGGTGTCGCCCGCAAGCCGGGCATGAGCCGCGATGACCTGCTCGGCATCAACCTAAAGGTCATGGAACAGGTTGGCGCGGGCATCAAGAAGTATGCACCGAACGCCTTCGTCATCTGCATCACCAACCCGCTCGATGCGATGGTCTGGGCTCTGCAGAAGTTCTCGGGCCTTCCGGCAAACAAGGTCGTCGGCATGGCCGGCGTTCTCGACTCGGCCCGTTTCCGTCATTTCCTCTCGACTGAATTCAACGTTTCGGTCGAAGACGTCACCGCCTTCGTTCTCGGCGGCCACGGCGACACCATGGTGCCGCTCGCCCGTTACTCCACCGTCGCCGGCATCCCGCTGACCGACCTGGTCAAGATGGGCTGGGTCACCAAGGAGCGCCTCGAAGAAATCATCCAGCGCACCCGTGACGGCGGCGCCGAAATCGTCGGCCTGCTCAAGACCGGCTCGGCCTATTACGCCCCGGCTGCTTCGGCCATCGAAATGGCCGAGTCCTTCCTCAAGGACAAGAAGCGCGTTCTGCCCTGCGCCGCCTACCTCACCGGCCAGTATGGCGTGAAGGACATGTATGTTGGCGTCCCGGTCATCATCGGGGAAGGTGGCGTTGAGCGCGTCATCGAGATCGACCTGAACAAGGCCGAGGAAGAAGCCTTCCAGAAGTCTGTCGGCGCCGTCGCCGGCCTCTGCGAAGCCTGCATCAACATCGCCCCGGCTCTCAAGTAATTGCCATAGCCCCACCATCGGGCGGCCCAGAACAGGGACACGACAATGAACATTCATGAATACCAGGCCAAGGCTCTTCTGAAGAGCTTTGGTGCACCGGTCGCCGAAGGTGTGGCGATCTTCTCCGCAGAAGAAGCCGAAGCTGCTGCAAAGCAGCTGCCGGGCCCGCTCTACGTCGTCAAGAGCCAGATCCATGCCGGTGGTCGCGGCAAGGGCAAGTTCAAGGAACTGCCGCCGGAAGCCAAGGGTGGCGTCCGCCTCGCTTTCTCGATCGATGAAGCCAAGGCTCATGCCAAGGAAATGTTCGGCAATACGCTGGTGACCGCCCAGACCGGCGAAGCCGGCAAGCAGGTCAACCGCCTCTACATCGAAGACGGCGCCGACATTGCTCGCGAACTCTATTGCTCGCTGCTCGTTGACCGCTCGGTCGGCCAGGTTGCCTTCGTTGTTTCGACCGAAGGCGGCATGGACATCGAAGCCGTTGCCCATGACACGCCCGAGAAGATCCACACGATCGCGATCAACCCGGAAACCGGCGTCACCGCTGCCGATGTAGCCAAGATCTCGGCTGCGCTGGAACTTTCCGGTGCTGCCGCAGAAGACGCGAAGTCGCTCTTCCCGATCCTCTACAAGGCCTTCTCCGAAAAAGACATGGCGCTGCTCGAGATCAACCCGCTGATCGTCATGAAGAACGACCATCTGCGCGTTCTCGACGCCAAGGTCTCGTTCGACGGCAACGCTCTGTTCCGCCACGACGACGTTCGCGCCCTGCGCGACGAGACGGAAGAAGACTCCAAGGAAATCGAAGCTTCCAAGTGGGACCTCGCCTATGTCGCCCTCGACGGCAATATCGGCTGCATGGTCAACGGTGCCGGTCTCGCCATGGCGACGATGGACATCATCAAGCTCTACGGCAAGGAGCCGGCAAACTTCTGCGACGTCGGCGGTGGCGCCGGCAAGGAGAAGGTCGCGGCTGCCTTCAAGATCATCACGGCTGACCCGAAGGTCGAGGGCATCCTCGTCAACATCTTCGGCGGCATCATGAAGTGCGACGTCATCGCGGAAGGCGTGATCGCCGCCGTGAAGGAAGTCGGCCTGAAGGTTCCGCTCGTCGTGCGCCTCGAAGGCACCAATGTCGAACTTGGCAAGAAGCTCCTGAACGAATCCGGCCTCGCGATCACCGCAGCCGACGATCTGGACGACGCTGCCAAGAAGATCGTCGCGGCGATCAACGGCTAATCTGAGGAACCTATTCGATGTCCATTCTTGTAAACAAGAACACCAAGGTCCTCGTTCAGGGCCTAACCGGCAAGACCGGTACCTTCCACACCGAACAGGCGCTCGCCTACTACGGCACGCAGATGGTCGGCGGTATCCATCCGAAGAAGGGCGGCGAAAACTGGACCGGCTCCAAGGGTGAAACCCTGCCGATATTCGCAACCGTTGCCGAAGCCAAGGAAAAGACCGGTGCAGATGCATCCGTGATCTACGTTCCGCCGGCCGGTGCAGCTGACGCCATCATCGAGGCGATCGACGCCGAGATCCCGTTCATCACCTGCATCACCGAGGGTATCCCGGTCATGGACATGGTGCGGGTCAAGGCCAAACTCGAGAAGTCCAAGTCGCGTCTGCTGGGCCCGAACTGCCCGGGCATCCTGACGCCGGAAGAGTGCAAGATCGGCATCATGCCGGGCTCGATCTTCCGCAAGGGTTCGGTCGGTATCGTCTCGCGCTCGGGAACTCTTACATACGAAGCGGTGTTCCAGACCTCGAACGAAGGTCTCGGCCAGACGACCGCCGTCGGTATCGGTGGCGACCCGGTCAAGGGTACCGAATTCATCGATGTGCTCGAGATGTTCCTGGCCGACCCGGCCACGACCTCGATCATCATGATCGGCGAAATCGGCGGCTCGGCTGAAGAAGATGCAGCTCAGTTCCTGATCGACGAAGCCAAGAAGGGCCGCAAGAAGCCGATGGCCGGCTTCATCGCCGGTCGTACGGCGCCGAAGGGTCGCACCATGGGCCATGCCGGTGCTGTGGTTTCCGGTGGCAAGGGCGATGCCGAATCGAAGATCGCTGCCATGGAAGCCGCCGGCATCAAGGTTTCGCCTTCGCCGGCACGTCTGGGCAAGACCCTGGTCGAAGTGCTGAAGGGCTAACCAATGTTCCGGAACCCAGGTGCCAATCTTTGCGACGCTGGAAGGCATTCTTCCGTCTGGTCGCAAATGCCCGTGGGTTCCGGAATTTCCAGTCCATCTGATCTGGAGATCGACGGATTCGATTTTTCCAGCCTTGAGAAGCTGGGACCCGAAGGATGCGTGCCGTTGGAGGCGGCTTTGCGTGTCGTTGCCGTATTGATCAGCTTAAAAAGCTCAATCGATGACAACATGAATTTCCTTCATGTGTTCTCTAGCATCGATGAATTCCTGCTTAACAAGGGGTGGGTTCAGGGAACCGAATCTTCCGTCGCATTTCTTGAGCGATCACGAAGTGTGAATGAATTGGCGAAAAATGAGTACTTCGATTGGTCTGATTATGACGGACTTTTTGAGAAGTTATCGGATTCTTCTGGGCGACCTCATTTTAGCTCGCTGCCACGAATGGGTGACGTGGCGTCTATGGATGACCGTTATTGGAGTGGCTTTTACTCATCTCCCGCGTTGGGAAACACTTCAATTTACGTTTCTACCATCAACGGAATTTGTAAGTATATAAAGTTGTATATAAGTTTTGACGACAAAGTCAGAGAGTATGCATGGACCTTTATCAGTAGTCCATTTGTATGGAAGGTATCTCGAAATAGATACCATTCAAATTTTTATCGCAGTGGTTCCTTGTTCATCAATATTGAAGACAAGGTGGATGGACGAGATGGCTGGCAGGTGAGTTTGAACTGTCTAAAGACGGATGACCGAGTCCAGGAATTCTGCAGAAAATTTGATATTCGACGTGCATCTGTACAACTCAACCTCGAATACGAACATAGGTACATATGACCATGGGTAGGCAAGAAGCCAACGAGCAATTTCTGATCACGTCCTTCCTGGACGGATCGAATGCGGCCTATATCGAACAGCTTTACGCACGCTATCAGGAAGACCCCTCCTCGGTCTCCGAAGAGTGGCGTGCCTTCTTCAAGGCACTCGCCGACAATCCGGGTGACGTGAAAAAGGCAGCCTCGGGCGCCTCATGGAAGCGCAAGAACTGGCCGATCGCCGAGGGCGGCGATCTCGTCAATGCGCTCGACGGCAACTGGGGCGTGGTCGAGAAGGCCATCGAAAAGAAGGTTCAGGCCAAGGCCGAAGCAACCGCCGCTTCGACCGGCAAGGCCGTGTCCGAAGCCGAAGTGCTGCAGGCAACGCGCGATTCCGTTCGCGCCATCATGATGATCCGCGCCTATCGCATGCGTGGTCACCTGCATGCCAAGCTTGACCCGCTCGGTCTCGCCGCCCCGGTCGAGGACTATAACGAGCTGTCTCCGTCTGCCTATGGCTTCACCGAAGCCGATTACGGCCGCAAGATCTTCATCGACAATGTGCTGGGTCTGGAATACGCCACGATCCCGCAGATGCTCGACATCCTGCAGCGCACCTATTGCTCGACGCTCGGCGTCGAGTTCATGCACATCTCCAATCCGGAAGAAAAGGCCTGGATTCAGGAGCGCATCGAGGGCCCTGGCAAGGGCGTCGAATTCACGCCGAACGGCAAGAAGGCGATCCTTCAGAAGCTGATCGAGGCCGAAGGCTTCGAGCAGTTCATCGATGTGAAGTACAAGGGTACCAAGCGCTTCGGTCTCGATGGCGGTGAATCGCTGATCCCGGCCCTTGAGCAGATCATCAAGCGTGGTGGCCAGGAAGGCATGGAAGAGATCGTTCTCGGCATGGCCCATCGTGGCCGCCTGAACGTGCTCTCCCAGGTCATGGGCAAGCCGCATCGCGCCATCTTCCACGAGTTCAAGGGCGGTTCGTTCAAGCCCGACGAAGTCGAAGGTTCGGGCGACGTGAAGTATCACCTCGGCGCTTCCTCGGACCGCGAGTTCGACGGCAACAAGGTGCACCTGTCGCTGACGGCAAACCCGTCGCACCTTGAAATCGTCAACCCTGTCGTCATGGGTAAGGCCCGTGCGAAGCAGGACCAGCTCGCCAAGGTCTTCGACGGTGACATCATCCCGCTGAAGGAGCGCGCCAAGGTTCTGCCGCTGCTCCTGCATGGTGATGCGGCCTTTGCCGGCCAGGGCGTCGTTGCCGAAATTCTCGGCCTCTCCGGCCTGCGCGGTCACCGCGTCGCCGGCACGATGCACTTCATCATCAACAACCAGATCGGCTTCACCACCAATCCGGCCTTCTCGCGCTCGTCGCCCTATCCGTCCGACGTCGCCAAGATGATCGAAGCGCCGATCTTCCACGTCAACGGTGACGATCCGGAAGCCGTCGTCTACGCGGCCAAGGTCGCGACCGAATACCGGATGAAGTTCCACAAGCCTGTCGTCGTCGACATGTTCTGCTATCGCCGCTTCGGTCACAACGAAGGCGACGAGCCGAGCTTCACCCAGCCGAAGATGTACAAGGAAATCCGCGCCCACAAGACGGTCGTCCAGCTGTATGGCGAGCGTCTGATCGCGGAAGGCCTGATCTCGGAAGGCGAACTCGAGAAGATGAAGGCCGACTGGCGCGCCCATCTCGAGCAGGAGTTCGAAGCCGGCCAGAGCTACAAGCCGAACAAGGCTGACTGGCTCGATGGTGCCTGGTCGGGTCTGCGCACCGCCGACAATGCCGACGAGCAGCGTCGCGGCAAGACCGCCGTGCCGATGAAGCAGCTGAAGGAAATTGGCCGCAAGCTGTCGACCATCCCCGATGGTTTCAAGGCGCACCGCACCATCCAGCGCTTCATGGAAAACCGTGCTCAGATGATCGAGACCGGCGAAGGCATCGACTGGGCCATGGGCGAAGCGCTCGCCTTCGGTTCGCTGTGCGTCGAAGGCCACAAGATCCGTCTGTCCGGTCAGGATTGCGAACGCGGCACCTTCTCGCAGCGCCACTCGGTTCTCTACGATCAGGAGACCGAAGACCGCTACATCCCGCTCGCCAATCTGGCGCCGAACCAGGCTCGCTACGAAGTCATCAACTCGATGCTTTCGGAAGAGGCCGTGCTCGGCTTCGAATACGGCTATTCGCTGGCCCGTCCGAATGCGCTGACGCTCTGGGAAGCCCAGTTCGGCGACTTCGCCAACGGTGCACAGGTCGTCTTCGACCAGTTCATCTCGTCGGGCGAGCGCAAGTGGCTGCGTATGTCGGGTCTCGTCTGCCTTCTGCCGCATGGCTATGAAGGTCAGGGTCCGGAGCATTCGTCGGCGCGCCTCGAGCGCTTCCTGCAGCTCTGTGCCGAAGACAACATGCAGGTCGCCAACGTCACGACGCCGGCGAACTATTTCCACATCCTGCGCCGTCAGGTGAAGCGCGACTTCCGCAAGCCGCTGATCATGATGACGCCCAAGTCGCTGCTGCGCCACAAGCGTGCAACGTCGAGCCTTGCCGAAATGGCCGGCGAAAGCTCGTTCCACCGTCTGCTGTGGGACGACGCCGAGGTCATCAAGGACGGCCCGATCAAGCTGCAGAAGGATGCGAAGATCCGTCGTGTCGTCATGTGCACGGGCAAGGTCTATTACGATCTGCTCGAAGAGCGTGAAAAGCGCGGCATCGACGACATCTACCTGCTGCGCATCGAACAGCTCTATCCCTTCCCGGCCAAGGCGCTGATCAACGAGCTCAGCCGCTTCCGCAATGCGGAGATGGTCTGGTGCCAGGAAGAGCCGAAGAACATGGGCGCCTGGTCGTTCATCGATCCGTATCTGGAATGGGTGCTTGCCCATATCGACGCCAAGTACCAGCGCGTGCGCTACACCGGCCGCCCGGCTGCCGCCTCGCCGGCAACGGGCCTGATGTCGAAGCACCTCGCCCAGCTCGAAGCCTTCCTCGAGGACGCACTGGGCGGTTGATCCGCCCAGTCTTTCCCTCGCAGACCGTAACGTTCTCTGATCAACGGAATTGAGATCATGGCCACTGAAATCCGCGTACCCACCCTCGGCGAATCCGTCAGCGAAGCCACTGTCGGCACCTGGTTCAAGAAGGTCGGCGACACCGTCAAGGCCGACGAACCGCTCGTCGAACTGGAAACCGACAAGGTGACCGTCGAAGTCCCGGCCCCGGCCTCGGGCGTCCTGACCGAAATCGTCGCCCAGAACGGCGAGACCGTCGGTCTCGGCGCACTGCTCGGGCAGATCGCCGAAGGTGCCGTCGGTTCTGCCGGTGCGTCTGCTCCGGCGCCTGCCGCAGCACCGGCTCCCGCTGCAGCGCCTGCTCCTGCCGCCGCTGCTCCGGCTGCTCCATCCGCCATGCCGGCCGCCCCGGCTGCGGCCAAGCTCGCTGCCGACAACAACATCTCGACGGCCGACGTCGACGGCTCTGGCAAGCGTGGCCAGGTGCTGAAGGGCGACGTCATTGCTGCCATCGCCAAGGGCGTTTCCGCTCCAGCACCGGCCGCCGTCCCGGCTGCGCCGCGCCCGGCCTCTTCGGGTGATGATGCCTCGCGCGAAGAGCGCGTGAAGATGACCCGTCTGCGCCAGACGATCGCCAAGCGCCTCAAGGACGCCCAGAACACGGCTGCCATGCTGACCACCTATAACGAGGTGGACATGAAGGCGGTCATGGACCTGCGCAACCGCTACAAGGACATCTTCGAGAAGAAGCATGGCGTGAAGCTCGGCTTCATGGGCTTCTTCACCAAGGCCGTCACGCATGCGCTGAAGGAACTGCCGGCCGTCAACGCCGAAATCGACGGCACCGACATCATCTACAAGAACTACTGCCATGTCGGCGTTGCCGTCGGCACGGACAAGGGCCTCGTCGTTCCGGTCGTGCGCGATGCCGACCAGATGTCGATCGCCGAAATCGAGAAGGAAATCGGTCGCCTCGGCAAGGCTGCCCGTGACGGTCAGCTGTCGATGGCCGACATGCAGGGCGGCACCTTCACCATCTCGAACGGTGGCGTCTACGGCTCGCTGATGTCCTCGCCGATCCTGAATGCCCCGCAGTCGGGTATCCTCGGCATGCACAAGATCCAGGACCGTCCGGTTGTCGTCGGCGGCCAGATCGTCATCCGTCCGATGATGTATCTCGCGCTCTCCTACGATCACCGGATCGTCGACGGCAAGGAAGCTGTCACCTTCCTCGTTCGCGTCAAGGAAAGCCTTGAGGATCCGGAACGTCTGGTTCTCGATCTCTAAGGAGACCTCACGATGGAGCCGGTATCCGCGTCCGCCTCTCCGCTCGTCATGCTCCTTGCCTGGAGCGTGGTCCTGCTGGTGGTGCATGTCCTGGCGCAGGGCATGCTCGCCACAAAGGAGCTTGGCACGCAGTGGAATGCCGGCCCGCGTGATGACAACAAGCAGCCGGCGAGCAAGCTCGCCGGTCGTGCTGCCCGCGCATCATCGAATTTTCGCGAGACCTATCCCGCGTTTGTGGCGCTTGCCGCTGGCTTGCTCTTTACCGGCGAGACTGCGGGTCTCGGGCTGACCGGCGCGATCGTCTGGTTCGTCGGGCGCATCGTCTACTACCCGCTGTATCTGGCGGGCGTTCCCTATATCCGCTCGCTTGTCTGGACCGGCTCGATGGTTGGCCTCGGCCTGATGTTCCTCGCGCTGGTGTTTTGAGGTGGATCATGGGCGCGTCATCAGGAGCAACCGTTCTTCTTGCCGCGCTTGCGTTCTCTCAGGCCGCGTCTGCCGCTGAGTGCCTGATCGAAAAAGCCACCTATCGCGAAGCCGAAACCGGGGTCGAGCTCGTCTTTGCCGCCGCCAGCGGCGAAAACACCCCCGTGACCCATGGCTTCCGCAGCGAGATCGGCAAGTTCAAGCTCAACGGCCATGTGCTCTATGATCCCGAGATTGAGCGGCCGATTGGCATGCTGATGAACAATTGTCCCGATGGCGACGTCACCGGCGCGACCATTGCCGCCTGCACCGTCTGGAAGGGTATCGTCTACGCCGTCGATGAAGCGACGGGTCATGTCGACCTTCTGCCGCCTGAGGGTGCTAGCGCCCCCGATGTTCTTCTTCTGCCCGGCTTCGGCCCGGCCATCCTGTCGTCGGTGGTCGGCAAGGACATGGAGAGCGGCCCCTGGGATGTCTTCGAGTTCAAGGGATGCGCGTCATGACAGGCCGTCCGCTTCTTCTCGTCACCGGCGGGAGCCGAGGCATCGGCGCTGCCGTCTGCCGCAAGGCCGCAGCACAGGGCCACGACCTGCTCGTCAATTTTCGTTCCGACGCCGCTGCCGCAGAGGCCGTCGCAGCCGACTGCCGCGCGCTTGGTGCCCGTGCCGATATCGTCCAGGGCGACACCGCCGACGAAGGGGGCATCGCCGCCATCTTTGCCGCCGTCGACCGTCTGGGACCGCTCTTCGGTCTCGTCAACAATGCCGGCGTCGTCGATGTCACCGCTCGGGTCGATGAATTCGACCGGGCGCGGCTCGACCGCATGTTCGCCGTCAATGTGATCGGCAAGATCCGTTGCGCGACCGAAGCGGTGAAGCGCATGTCGACGAAGCATGGCGGCAAGGGTGGCGTGATTGTCAATATCTCGTCCATGGCCGCCGTGATCGGCAGTGCCTCGCAATATGTCGACTACGCTGCCGCCAAGGCTGCGGTGGATACCTTCACCGTGGGCTTGTCCCGCGAAGTCGCGACCGAAGGCATCCGGGTCAATGCTGTCAGGCCTGGCATCATCGACACCGAAATCCATGCATCCGGCGGCCTTCCGAACCGTGCCCGTGATCTCGCCCCCATCGTTCCGATGCAGCGACCCGGCACGGCGGACGAGGTGGCCGACAGTGTTCTTTATCTCCTCTCGCCTCAGGCATCCTATGTGACGGGTGCCCTCTTGAATGTCAGCGGCGGTCGGTAACCGTCGAAAACGAAGGAAGCTCCCCATGTCTTATGATGTCATCGTTATCGGCTCCGGCCCCGGCGGCTATGTCTGCGCCATCAAGGCGGCCCAGCTCGGCATGAAGGTTGCCGTCGTCGAGAAGCGCGCCACCTATGGCGGCACTTGCCTCAACATCGGCTGCATCCCGTCCAAGGCCCTGCTGCATGCGTCGGAAGTCTTCCACCATGCTGCCCATGGCATGGCCGATCTCGGTGTCGAAGTCGGCGCACCGACGCTGAACCTTTCCAAGATGATGGCGCACAAGGACGCGACCGTGAAGTCGAACGTCGAGGGCGTCTCCTTCCTGTTCAAGAAGAACAAGATCGACGGCATCCAGGGCACCGGAAAGATCCTCGGCGCCGGCAAGGTGCAGGTCACCAACGATGCCGGTGAAGTCCAGGTCCTCGAAACCAAGAACATCGTAATCGCCACCGGCTCCGACGTCGCCGGCATCCCGGGTGTTGCCGTGGAGATCGACGAGAAGATCATCGTGTCCTCGACCGGTGGTATCGCGCTTGAGAAGGTGCCCGCCAAGATGATCGTCGTCGGCGGCGGCGTCATCGGCCTCGAGCTCGGCTCGGTCTGGTCGCGCCTCGGCGCCAAGGTGACCGTCGTCGAATATCTCGACACCATCCTCGGCGGCATGGACGGCGAGGTCTCCAAGCAATTCCAGCGTATCCTCGCCAAGCAGGGCATGGAATTCAATCTCGGCGCCAAGGTCACGGGCGTCGAGAAGTCGGGCGCCGGCGCCAAGGTCACCTTCGAGCCGGTCAAGGGCGGTGCTGCCCAGACGCTTGAAGCCGATGTCGTGCTCGTCGCCACCGGCCGCAAGCCTTACACGGCTGGTCTCGGGCTTGAAGAAGCCGGCGTTGCGCTTGATAACCGTGGCCGCGTCGAGATCGACGGCCACTACCGCACGAATGTCGCCGGCATCTATGCCATCGGCGACGTGGTCAAGGGCCCGATGCTCGCCCACAAGGCGGAAGACGAGGGTGTGGCGCTTGCCGAAATCCTCGCCGGCCAGCACGGCCACGTGAACTATGACGTCATTCCGGGCGTCGTTTACACCCAGCCGGAAGTCGCCTCCGTCGGCAAGACCGAGGAAGAGCTGAAGGCGGCAGGCGTAGCCTACAAGGTCGGCAAGTTCCCGTTCACGGCGAACGGCCGCGCTCGCGCCATGCTCGCCTCCGATGGCTTCGTCAAGGTTCTCGCCGACAAGGACACGGATCGCGTTCTCGGCGTTCACATTATCGGTCTCGGCGCTGGCGAGATGATCCACGAGGCTGCCGTGCTGATGGAATTCGGCGGTTCCTCGGAAGATCTCGGTCGCACCTGCCACGCGCATCCGACCATGTCGGAGGCCGTGAAGGAAGCAGCACTCGCAACCTTCTTCAAGCCGCTGCACATGTGATGCTGCTGACCTGACATAGGTCAAATATTATATTTCGGTAAGGTTGAAGGCCGTCGCTTGTTCCTCAGGCGGCGGCCTTTATCATGTGGTCGCGATGCCTCCCTTCGAACCGCACGAAAGGCAATGACCCATGGCTGCCGCTGCTCCCACCTCGTATTCGATCCCGCAGAAGGCCCTGCATTGGCTGATGGCCCTGCTCATCCTGTTCAACCTCATCTTCTCGGATGCGATGGAGGAGGTTGCCGAAGCCTATGAACGGGGCGAGGTGCCTTCCCCCGAAAACCTGACCTTCGCCAATATCCATGCCTATGCGGGGATCGCCGTGCTCTGTCTCGGGCTCGTTCGCCTCGCCATCCGGCTGACCCGTGGCGCCCCGCCGGCGCCGGCCGAGGAACCGCCGCTCCTGGCGATGGCGGCGAAGCTTGCGCATGGCACCTTCTATGCGCTCTTCTTCCTCATCCCGCTGAGCGGAATCGGCGCCTACTACTTCGGCAATGAAACTGCAGGCTTTCTGCATGGCGGTCCGCTGAAAAGCCTGATGTGGCTTTTGATCGCAGTGCACATCCTCGCGCTTCTGGTACACCAGTTCTACTGGAAGACGTCGGTTGCCACGCGCATGACGCGGGGGTGACGGCCAAGGGAGGGCGGATGGGTCTCGTCGTTGAACAGCGTGTCACGCTTCCGCATCCCGACCTCCCCGAAGCTGACTGGGCCGACAGCTACAGTGTCCGCCTCGATCGAAACGATCTCGTACCGATGGAGGTTGCGAGCAATTTGATGGGTCGGGCGCCGCGTTGGGTTGGCGCTCTGCTTAAGGTCCGCAACGTGATTGTCGGGTTCTTCGGATTGAAATCCGCCGAGCTTGAGCTGGCCGGCCAGGACCGGATCGGGGGCTTTCCGGTTCTGACGCATGATGACCGGCACGTGCTGCTTGGCTTCAACGACAAACATCTCGATTTCCGGATCATCGTTGCAGTCGAGCCGGAGGGCGTCAGTCACCAGCATGTGTCGCTGACGACACTCGTTCAGCGACACAATCTCTTCGGCCGGATTTACATCCTTTTCGTCACGCCCTTTCACAGGCTGATCGTAAAGACCTTCCTCAAGCGCTTTGCTGCCTCCAGGAGCGTCAGCCGTCGATCCGCGTGACGGTATATCCCTGTTTGCGGATCAGTTCGACGAGACCTTCTTCGCCCGGCAGATGCAGGGCACCGACGGCGATGAAGGCATTGCCCTTTTCCAGATGCTGCTTGCTGCCTTCGGCCATCACAAGGTTTCGGTCGCGCACGATCCGGGTCTCGAAGGCGGCATAGGCGCTTTCGTCCTCGCCGGATGTCGGGGCGACCGCCTTGAGCATCGGCATGGTCATGCCGATGTCACCGGCGAGATAAAGCTCGGTCATCGTCTCGATGACGTCTTCCATCTTGTCGCCGAGGGCAATCGTCTCGATCAGTGCCTTGAAGTGGAAATCAACAGGCAGATCGGCCATGGCTTCGAGCTGTTCAACGAGGGTTTCAAGCCCGGCGACCGGCTTGCCGGCCTTCACCGCATCCTCGGCGATCTGCTTGTCGAGGAAGGATGCCCCGGCTGCCTTGCGGGACATTTCGCAGGCGGGAAGCGCCACGAAGCTAGCCAGGATCCATGGTTTCATCCGGGCGACGGCGCCGAGTGCGAGGCCGCGCTCCTTCAGGCCGGCTTCCAGCTTTTCCAGTTCCGCAGTATCAAGATGGTCCTTCACCGACTTGCCGTCGGTGAACATGGTGAGTTCGGGATGCATCAGAAGAGAGGCTGCCGCCTTCCTCTCGTCGAGGATTTCATCTGACTCGATGACCACAACATCTGCCGCGGCGGCCGCCTCGCGGGCACCCTTCGGCATAGTCAGAACCCGGGGGTCGGTGACATGCATGGTGCCGAGCAGGTAAGAGGGCTTCAGACCCTCCTTCTCCACCTTCCAGAAGATGCCCTGGCCATTCGGCATCTTGGCCGCTTCGGCGCGGATATTCGCAAGCTCCTCCGGCTTTTCCTTCTCCATCGCGACGAGCAGATTCTCACCGTGGCAGGCCACATCGGAGGCACGCACCGGGCTTGCCGTGAAAAGCGCCGCGAGCAAAAGGGCGACGAGGGCAAGCGGCAGTGCGCCGGCGATCCAGAGACCGATTTCAGACGGCGAAAAGCGCGGCAGGTGTGGCCGCAGCGAGAAAAGGCGATGCGCGTTCATGTCGTCTCCTGTCAGAAGTCCGGAGAATAGAAGCGATCGCCCTCACGTTCGATTAAGGATCTTGGTTAACGCGGGCGCGTTCAGGGCGCGTCAGGCGCGGGGATGGGCGCGGTCATAGATGTCGAGGAGCCGGGCACTGTCGACGCCGGTATAGATCTGCGTGGTCGACAGGCTGGCATGGCCCAGCAGTTCCTGGATCGTCCTTAAGTCACCGCCGCTGCCGAGAAGATGGGTCGCGAAGGAATGGCGAAGGGCATGCGGGGTCGCCGTGTCGGGCAGGCCCAGCGCCGAGCGCAGCTTCTGCATCTCGCGCTGGATGATCGCCGGCTGTAGTGGGCCGCCGCGGGCACCCCGGAACAGCGGGGCGCCGGGTTCGAGATGATAAGGGCAATGGCCGTAATAGGTCTCGACTGCTTCCATGACGACGGGCAAGAGCGGGACGAGCCGAGTCTTGCCGCCCTTGCCGGTGATGCGCAGGCTCTTCGGCCGGCCCTCGAATGCCTCGGGCGTCAGGCCAAGCGCCTCAGAGATACGCAGACCGCAGCCGTAGAGAAGCGAGAGCACAGCCGCATCGCGCGCCGCGATCCAGGGCTCTTCGTTCATCTGCGTGTCCACTGCGACCACGGCAAGCGCCTGGCGGCCACTCAGTGGCTTGGGCAGGGATTTCGGCTGCTTCGGAGATCGGATCGCGCTCGCACCGGCCGCATTGACAAGCCCCTTGCGCTCCAGATGGCGCAGGAAGGAACGCAGGCCCGCCAGATGTCGGCCAAGCGAGCGGGCGCCTGCCCCTGCCTTGCGGCGATGGGCGAGGAAGCCGCGCAGGTCTGCCGGGCGCAGCGCCTTGATGTCGTCGATTTTCACGGTGCCACCAACATGGGCGGACAGGAATTGCAGGAATTGCCGCGTGTCGCGTTCATAGGCATCCAGCGTATTGGCGGACAGGCGGCGCTCGGCGCCCAGGCTCTCCAGCCAGGCGGCACGTTCGCCGAGAAGTTTTTCGTCTGCCGGGATCAATCGCGCGCCCTTTGCGTTTCTGGCTCTTGGCCACCCGGCTCACGATGGCGCGGGAGGGTTAACGAAAGACGAATGCCGGGGCTGTCATGAACGGATCACAAATCGCTGCCAGAACGGCTCTGGAATTCTGGCGAGGTATATGCTGATGCGCCGTTCTCCCGTCTCCACCTTCGCGACCGTCACCGACACGCTTTCGCTCCTGTCACAGGGGCGCCCGGGACATATCGTCGACACGCTGATCGCCGAGCGCGGGCAGAAGCTCGTCCAGCATCCGCTCTGGCCCGTCATGCGGCCCTTCCTTTACAGCGTGCTGCGCTATGACAAGGCGATCCAGTTCGCCAATGATGTCGCCAACCTGCCGGGCCCTCAGGTCTTCGATTATCTGAGTGCGGCCCTCGGTCTCGATATCCAGGTCCGGCATACCGACCGCATTCCGTCATCCGGTGGCTTCATCCTGGTCAGCAATCATCCGACGGGCATAGCCGACGGGGTGGCCATGTATGACCTGCTGAAAGATCGTCGCCCCGACATGACCTTCTTCGCCAATCGCGATGCAGTCAGGGTCAATCCGCGTCTCGCCGATATCATCATTCCGGTGGAGTGGCGCGAGGAGCACAAGTCGAAGCTCAAGGCACGCGAAACGCTGAAGCTGACAACGCTGGCTGTGGAAGAGGGCAGGGCGACGGTGCTGTTTCCCTCAGGCCGCATCGCTTACTGGGATGACGGCAAGCTCAACGAGCGGCCGTGGAAGACGTCTGCCATTTCGCTTGCGCGCAAATATAATCTGCCGATCTTGCCGGTGAACATGAAGGCCCGCAATTCCGGCCTGTTCTACTGGTTCGCCCGCTGGTCGACCGAACTGCGTGACATGACCGTCTTTTACGAGCTCCTGAACAAGCGCGGCGGTCGTTTCGATTTCACCGTGGGCAATCTGATTCCGGTCGAGGCGCTCGAAGGTGATCCCGCCGAGGTGACCCGGGCGCTTGAGGATTACACGGTTCATCAGCTGCCTGCCGATCCTGACCGCAGCTTCCGCTGATCGCTCCCCTGACATAAAGCCTGTTTTCTTTCCGTTCTTCCGGGGGCAAGTTGCAGCCCGATGAAGGACGATTCGAAAAGCCTGTTCGGGGAGCTGTTCGAGACACCGCGCCGCAAGGTGGTGCCGGTGCTCGTCCCCATGCCCGCGCCGACCGCTTACAGCTATGCCGTGCCCGATGGGCTGACGGTGGAGCCGGGTGCGATCGTGCAGGTGCCGCTTGGTCCGCGACAGGTCATCGGTGTGGTCTGGGATGGCGGCGAGGACGCATCAGTCGATCCGAAGAAGCTCAGGGAAATCACCAAGGTCTTCGATTGCCCGCCGCTCGACAAAGACATGCGCGCCTTCCTCGACTGGGTGGCCGCCTACACGCTGTCTCCGCCCGGCTATGTGGCCCGCATGGCGCTTCGTGCACCGGCAGCCTTCGATCCGGAGCCGATGATCGAGGGCTTGCGTTATGCCGGCTACCAGCCGGAACGGCTGACGCCGGCGCGGCAGAAGGTGCTGGAGATGGCATCTGATGGTCTTTCCTGGACCAAGAGTGGCCTTGCCCATGCCAGCGGTGTCTCGACGAGCGTCATCGACGGTCTCGTCAAGCAGGGTGTGTTCGAACCGGTCTTCCTGCCGCCGCCGCCGCTGGTCGCCGCTCCTGATCCTGACTATGCCGAAAGCCGGCTTGCGGGCCCGCAGAAGGAGGCAGCCGAGGAAATCCTCGACAGCCTGCGCAAGGGTGGTTTTGCCGTTTCCCTCATCGACGGTGTGACGGGCTCCGGCAAGACGGAGGTTTATTTCGAAGCGATTGCCGAGACCTTGAAACAGGGAAAGCAGGTGCTGATCCTGCTGCCGGAAATCGCGCTCACCGCCAACTTCCTCGAGCGCTTCCAGGATCGTTTCGGCTCCAAGCCCGGCGAATGGCATTCGGATCTCGCGACCCGCACGCGTGAAAAGGTCTGGCGCCAGGTGGCGACCGGCGAAATCCGCGTGGTGGCGGGTGCGCGTTCAGCGCTCTTCCTGCCCTTCGAGAACTTGGGGCTCATCATCGTCGACGAAGAGCACGACCCCGCCTTCAAGCAGGAAGACCGCGTCTTCTATAATGCGCGGGACATGGCGGTCGTGCGGGCGCGCATCGCGCGCTTCCCGGTCGTGCTGGTCTCGGCCACGCCGTCGGTCGAGAGCCAGGTCAACTGCATCGCCGGTCGCTACACGCGCATCCATCTGCCGACGCGCTTTGCCGATGCCGCCATGCCGGATCTGCACCTCATCGACATGCGGCGCTCACCGCCAGAGCGGGGCGGTTTCCTGTCGCCTGTTCTGCTGCGTTCGGTCGGCAAGGCGGTGGAGCGGGGCGAACAGGCGCTTCTCTTTCTCAATCGGCGCGGTTACGCGCCGCTGACGCTCTGCCGCGTCTGCGGTCACCGCTTCCAGTGCCCGCAATGTTCAAGCTGGCTGGTCGAGCACCGCTTCCGCGGCCAGATCCAGTGCCACCAGTGCGGCTATCACGAGCCGACACCGAATGCCTGCCCGGAATGTGGCACCCTCGACCATCTTGTCGCTTGCGGCCCGGGTGTCGAGCGCATCGCCGAGGAGGTCGAGAAGCATTTTCCCGATGCCCGCACCCTCGTGCTGTCTTCCGATATCGGCGGGGTGAAGCGGCTTAGGCTCGAACTGGAAGCGATTGCCAATGGCGAGGCCGATATCGTCATCGGCACACAGCTCGTCGCCAAGGGGCATAACTTCCCGCTCATGACGCTCGTCGGCATCATCGATGCGGATATCGGTCTGTCGAACGGGGATCCCCGTGCCGCCGAGCGCACCTTTCAGCTGCTGTCGCAGGTGACAGGCCGCGCCGGTCGTACCGGACGAAAGAGTCTCGGTCTGTTGCAGACCTTCCAGCCGCAGCATCCTGTGATGCAGGCAATCGTCTCGGGCGACGCCTCAGCCTTCTACGAACGGGAGATCACCGAGCGTGAGCGGGCGCAGCTGCCGCCGTTCGGGCGTCTCGTTTCGATCATCGTTTCTGCGGATACACGGGCCGAAGCCGAGGGGCATGCGCGCGCGCTGCGCCAGGCAGCACCGCATGAAAGTGGCATCATGATCCTCGGGCCCGCCGAAGCGCCGCTTGCCCTGATCCGCGGACGTCACCGCTTCCGTCTGCTCGTCCATGGCCGCCGGACCAGCGACATGCAGGCCTTCGTTCGCAGCATGCTGGAACTGGGGCCTAAGGAGCGCCGGTCGATCCAGGTGCAGGTGGATGTCGATCCGCAGAGCTTCCTTTGAGCCGAACGCCAAAGATTGCGTCGCATCACCTGCGAAATAGGGCGTCGAGGCCATACCGCAGCCGCGCGTTTCGTGCCATAAGCCGCGCGGTTTGTTTCAACGCGGGTTGATCGATGGAATTCTACTTCCCCACCGAGCTTGGCGAGCAGCTCGCCTTTCTCTCTGCCGCCGCCACGGCCATCATCGGATGCTTCATTCTGTTTGCTCCCGGGCTGACGCTGAAGGCGCTCGGTCTCATTTCCGCGGAGGGACGGCCCGAGGGGCTTGGTGCCGCGCGCTCGATCGGCGGGCTGATGGTTGGCTTTTCGGGAACGGCGCTGCTGCTTGCCCAGCCCACCGTCTATCTCGCTTTTGGAGCCGCCGTTGCCCTCTCGGCATTCGCGCGGATCCTCTCGATCATGTCCGACCACGGAGGCACCTGGCGCAACCTTCTCCTCCTGGTTGTGCAGGTGGTTATCGCTTCCCTCTCGCTTGCCTATGTCTTTGGTCTGACTTGAAGATCGGTTTTCATGGGGCTCGAGGCTTTGATCTCGGCAATTTGACGCAGTTTCGGACAAAAAACGGCTCAAGGCCTTGCTCTCAAGGAGCAAACCGTTAATACGCGTGTTGCGAGTCTAGACCTGCTATGCTAGACGAACCGCGAAATTCGGAAAACGCAAGTGCAGCATGCTTGTGTTTTTGGGGAAAAACAAAACGATATCAGGAGCTTGAGAGGCCTCGCCCGAGGTGTCCGGCGCCCTGGATCCAGATCAGGGAATTTTTTGCCCGTGGCAGACGCATCCCAAGTGATTTCTGGCGTGGCGGAGCGTTACGCATCGTCGCTCTTCGAGCTTGCGCTCGAAGCCGGCGCGATCGACGCCGTCGCCGCCGATCTCAACCGTTTCCAGGCGATGATCGACGAGAGCGACGATCTGAAGCGTCTGGTACAGTCGCCCGTCTTCACGGCCGAAGACCAGGTTAAGGCCATCAGCGCAATCGGCGAAAAGGCCGGTTTTAATGCGCTGGTGTTGAACTTCCTGAAGGTCGTCGCAAGCAATCGCCGCCTGTTTGCCGTTCCTGGCATGGTGGCTGCCTATCGCCAGATCCTCGCCCGCCACAAGGGTGAGATTACGGCTGACGTCACGTCTGCTCACGCCCTCACGGCCGAGCAGGAAACCGAACTGAAAGCGGCGCTGAAGGGCGTCACCGGCAAGGAAGTCTCGATCTCCGTCACGGTCGATCCCTCCCTGCTCGGCGGCCTGATCGTGAAGGTTGGCTCCCGCCAGATCGACACGTCTCTTCGCACCAAACTTTCCACCCTTAAGCTTGCACTGAAAGAGGTTGGCTGATGGATATCCGCGCCGCGGAAATTTCCGCAATTCTTAAAGATCAAATCAAGAACTTCGGCAAAGAGGCGGAAGTCTCCGAAGTTGGCCAGGTTCTGTCCGTCGGTGACGGTATCGCCCGCGTCTACGGCCTCGACAATGTTCAGGCCGGCGAAATGGTCGAGTTCCCGGGCGGCATCCGCGGTATGGCGCTCAACCTCGAAGCCGACAACGTCGGTGTGGTTATCTTCGGTGCCGACCGTGACATCAAGGAAGGCGACATCGTCAAGCGGACCGGCGCCATCGTCGACGTTCCGGTTGGTCCTGAGCTGCTCGGCCGCGTCGTCGACGCGCTCGGCAACCCGATCGACGGCAAGGGCCCGATCAATGCGACCCGCCGTTCGCGCGTCGACGTGAAGGCTCCGGGCATCATCCCGCGCAAGTCGGTTCATGAGCCGATGTCGACCGGCCTCAAGGCCATCGATGCCCTCATCCCGGTTGGTCGTGGTCAGCGCGAGCTGGTCATCGGTGACCGCCAGACCGGCAAGACTGCCATCATCCTGGACGCCTTCCTCAACCAGAAGGCCATCCACGACAACGGCCCCGAGAACGACAAGCTGTACTGCGTCTACGTCGCCGTCGGCCAGAAGCGCTCGACCGTTGCCCAGTTCGTGAAGGTCCTCGAAGAGCGTGGCGCTCTCCAGTACTCGATCATCATCGCCGCCACCGCATCCGACCCGGCTCCGATGCAGTATCTCGCACCGTTCGCCGGCTGCGCGATGGGCGAATACTTCCGCGACAACGGCCAGCACGCCCTGATCGCTTATGACGACCTGTCCAAGCAGGCTGTTGCTTACCGTCAGATGTCGCTTCTGCTGCGCCGTCCGCCGGGCCGCGAAGCTTACCCGGGCGACGTCTTCTATCTGCATTCGCGTCTGCTCGAGCGCGCCGCCAAGATGGGCGACGCTGCCGGTGCTGGCTCGCTGACCGCTCTGCCGGTCATCGAAACCCAGGGTAACGACGTTTCGGCCTTCATTCCGACCAACGTCATCTCGATCACCGACGGTCAGATCTTCCTTGAAACCGACCTGTTCTACCAGGGCATTCGTCCGGCCGTTAACGTCGGTCTGTCGGTTTCGCGCGTTGGTTCTGCCGCGCAGATCAAGGCGATGAAGCAGGTTGCCGGCTCGATCAAGGGTGAACTCGCCCAGTATCGCGAAATGGCCGCCTTCGCCCAGTTCGGTTCGGACCTTGACGCCGCCACCCAGCGCCTGCTGAACCGTGGTGCACGCCTGACCGAACTCCTGAAGCAGCCGCAGTTCTCGCCGCTGAAGACGGAAGAGCAGGTCGCGGTGATCTTTGCTGGCGTCAACGGCTACCTGGACAAGATCCCGGTCAACCAGGTCGGCAAGTTCGAACAGGGCTTCCTTTCCTACCTCCGCTCGGAAGGCAAGGCGATCCTCGACACCATCCGCACGGAGAAGGCGATCAGCGACGATACCAAGGGCAAGCTCAAGGCCGCCCTCGATAGCTTCGCGAAGAACTTCGCCTAATTCAGGCTCAAGCCAAGGACGGATAACGGATGCCTTCACTTAAGGATCTGAAAAACCGGATCGCCTCCGTCAAGGCGACGCAGAAGATCACCAAGGCGATGAAGATGGTCGCCGCGGCGAAGCTGCGTCGTGCGCAGGAAGCGGCCGAGGCTGCCCGCCCGTACTCGCAGCGCATGGGTGTCGTCCTGGCCAACATCGCGCAAGCCGTGGGTTCGGACGACAGCGCGCCGCGCCTGATGACCGGCACCGGCAAGGACGACGTGCATCTGCTCGTCGTCTGCACAGCGGAGCGCGGTCTGTGCGGCGGCTTCAACTCGTCGATCTCGCGTTTCGCCCGTGACCATGCGCGCAAGCTCCTGGCCCAGGGCAAGACGGTCAAGATCTTCTGCGTCGGCAAGAAGGGCTACGACAGTCTGCGTCGCGAATTCGCAGGGATGATCGTCGAACGCACAGACCTGCGTGACGTGAAGCGTATCGGCTTCACCAATGCAGACGCCATCGGTCGCAAGGTCATCGGGATGTTCGAGCGTGGCGAATTCGATGTGTGCACGCTGTTCTATTCCGAGTTCAAGTCGGTGATCAGCCAGGTGCCGACTGCCCAGCAGATCATCCCGGCCGCTCCGGCCGAGGCTGCTCCGCAGGGTGGTGCATCGGCTCTCTATGAATACGAGCCGGATGCGGCTGCGATCCTCGAGGATCTCATCCCGCGCAACATCTCGGTTCAGATTTTCCGGGCCCTGCTCGAAAACGTCGCTGGTGAAATGGGCGCCAAGATGAGCGCCATGGACAATGCGACACGCAATGCCGGTGAGATGATCAACAAGCTGACGCTTTCGTACAACCGCCAGCGTCAGGCGCAGATCACCAAGGAACTCATTGAAATCATTTCGGGCGCGGAAGCGCTCTGAGGTTAAGGAAAGAGGGTAAGATAAATGGCTAAGGCAGCTACCCCCAAGTCTAAGGCGGTGAAGTCCGCAGCCGGCGCTCTCGGCAAGGTCACGCAGGTCATCGGCGCCGTTGTCGACGTCGCGTTCGAAGGCGAACTGCCCCCGATCCTGAACGCGCTGGAAACCGACAACGGCGGCAACCGCCTCGTTCTCGAAGTCGCGCAGCACCTCGGCGAAAACCAGGTCCGCACGATCGCCATGGACTCGACCGAAGGTCTCGTCCGCGGCCAGCCGGTCTCCGACACGGGCGCTCCGATCTCGGTTCCGGTCGGTCCGGAAACGCTCGGTCGCATCATGAACGTCATCGGCGAGCCGGTTGACGAAGCTGGTCCGCTGGTCACCTCTGGCCGCCGCGCGATCCACCAGGAAGCTCCGGCTTACGTCGAGCAGTCGACCGAAGCCCAGATCCTGGTCACCGGCATCAAGGTCGTCGACCTTCTGGCTCCGTACGCCAAGGGCGGTAAGATCGGCCTGTTCGGCGGCGCCGGCGTCGGCAAGACCGTTCTCATCATGGAGCTGATCAACAACGTCGCCAAGGCGCACGGTGGTTACTCGGTCTTCGCAGGCGTGGGTGAACGTACCCGCGAAGGTAACGACCTCTACCACGAAATGATCGAGTCCGGCGTTAACAAACATGGCGGTGGCGAAGGCTCCAAGGCTGCGCTCGTATACGGCCAGATGAACGAGCCGCCGGGTGCCCGCGCACGCGTCGCTCTGACCGGTCTGACGATCGCTGAAGACTTCCGTGACCAGGGTCAGGACGTTCTGTTCTTCGTCGACAACATCTTCCGCTTCACCCAGGCAGGTTCGGAAGTGTCGGCTCTGCTCGGCCGTATTCCGTCGGCCGTTGGTTATCAGCCGACGCTCGCCACCGACATGGGTCAGATGCAGGAACGCATCACCACCACGACCAAGGGCTCGATCACCTCGGTTCAGGCTATCTACGTTCCCGCCGACGACTTGACCGACCCGGCTCCGGCAACCTCGTTCGCCCACCTGGACGCAACGACCGTTCTGTCGCGCTCGATCGCCGAAAAGGGTATCTACCCGGCCGTTGACCCGCTCGACTCGACGTCGCGCATGCTCGACCCGATGATCATCGGCGAAGAGCACTACGAAGTTGCCCGTAAGGTTCAGTCGACGCTGCAGCGCTACAAGGCCCTGCAGGACATCATCGCGATCCTGGGCATGGACGAACTGTCGGAAGACGACAAGCAGACCGTTGCCCGCGCCCGCAAGATCGAGCGCTTCCTGTCGCAGCCGTTCTTCGTTGCCGAAGTCTTCACCGGTTCGCCGGGCAAGCTGGTTGCTCTCGAAGACACGATCAAGGGCTTCAAGGGCCTGGTCAACGGCGACTACGACCACCTGCCGGAAGCTGCCTTCTACATGGTCGGCTCGATCGAAGAAGCCATCGAAAAGGCCAAGCGCCTGGCTGCCGAAGCCGCGTAAGTATCGGGACTGCCGGCACGCGGGAAGCCTCGCGTGCCGCTCCATCCTTCATCAGAGAAGTGAACGACCATGGCCGACAATTTCAACTTTGAGCTCGTTTCGCCCGAGCGTCTTCTGCTCTCCGAACAGGTCAGCGAAGTCGTGATTCCGGCAACGGAAGGCGAAATGACCGTCATGGCCAATCATGCGCCGACCATGACGACCATCAAGCCGGGCGTGGTGACCGTAAAGCTCGCTTCCGGTCAGGTGTCCAAGTATGTGGTCTTCGGTGGTTTTGCCGACGTCCTGCCGACCGGCTGCACGCTGCTCGCCGAATCCGCCGTTCCGCTGGCCGAGATCGCTCCGGACACGCTGTCGAAGCGCATCGACGAAGCCCGCAAGGAGCTGGAAGGCGTCGAGCATCACGAGCACCGCACGAAGCTCGAGCAGTATCTCGCCGAGCTCACCAACCTGAACGGCATTCTCGTCGCCGCCTGATCGGCCGGTCACGACCCTTGAATTGAAGCCGGGCCCTCGGGTCCGGCTTTTTTCATGCCCTGATGTCAGGCAGAAGCAGCGTCTTCCAGGATCATGGCCGCACCCTTTTCCGCGACCATCATCGTCGGGGCGTTGATGTTGCCCGCCGTGATGTTCGGGAAAATCGAGGCATCGACGATGCGAAGCCCCGGGACGCCATGCACACGGAGCCGGGCATCCACCACAGTTTCGCGGGGATCGCCGCCCATCGCGCAGGTGCCGCAGAGGTGGTAGATGGAGCCGCTGTTGAGGCGGAAATAGTCGAGCAGCTTGTCATCGGTGTCGACCGTCTTGGAAGGCGATACTTCCTCTTCCACCCAATCCGATAGCGCCCGCGCATCCGCGATCCGGCGCATGAGGCGGCTGCCCTGCAGCACCTCCTCGATGTCCCGTTCCGTCGACAGGTAGTTCGGGCGGATCAGGGGGGCGTCTGCGGCATCTGGTGACGCGATGGTCACAATCCCCTTGCTCGTCGGCCGGCAGGCGTTGAAGGCGATCAGGAAGCCGGGATAGGGCTCGGGCGTGAGGCCGGCCCGCGGATTATCCGGAATCCGGTAGGAGAGCGGGTTGAAATAGAGCTGGATATTGGGCCTCACCTCCTCAGGCGAGCCCCGGAAGAAGCCTCCGGACTGATTGACGCTCATGGCAAATGGACCGCTGCGTTTCAGCAGCCACATCAAGCCAAAGCGGGCCTGGCCGATCAGACTGGCAAAATCTCCGTTCAGCGTCGGCTTCTTCGAGCGGTAGTAGAAGCTGGCGCAGAGGTGGTCCTGCAGGTTCTTGCCGACCCCGGGCAGATGCTTGCGCGTCTCGATGCCCTGGGCAAAGAGGGTTGCCCCGTCGCCGAAGCCTGAAAGCTGCATCAGCTTTGGCGTGTCGACGGCCCCTGCCGCCAGGATCACCTCGCGTCGGGCGCTGAAGCTTCTTACCCGGCCATGCTGCATGACCTCGATGCCGGATACCCTGCCGTCCGTCTCGACCAGCAGACGCCTTGCATGGGCCTCGCGCTCGATCGTCAGGTTCGCGCGTTTGAGCGCCGGGCGCAGATATTCGGCGCTCGAATGCGAGCGCTGGCCGCGCCTTGTGTTGACGTCGTAGACGCCGGCGCCCTCGATCGTCGCGCCATTGAAATCCTCGTTCAGGGGGATGCCAAGCTCGTCGCAGGCGTCGAGAAAAGCGTCGCTTACCGGATGCGTGGCGCCCCGCATCGGCGTCACATGGATCGGGCCGTCTGCGCCATGCCAGCGGCTCTCCCCAAGGGCATGGGTTTCCAGCTTGCGAAAGAAGGGCAGCACGTCGTCGAAGCCCCAGCCCGGGTTTCCGGCGGCCCGCCAGTCGTCGAAATCCTGACGCGCGCCGCGCACGAAGACCATGGCATTGATCGAGCCTGAACCGCCCTGCACCTTGCCGCGCGGAGCGTAGATCCGCCGCCCGCCGAGATTGGGCTCGGGCTCGGTGCGGTACATCCAGTTGACCTTCGGATTGTAGTAGCTCTTGGCGTAGCCGACCGGGATCTTGAACCAGAAGGATTTGTCCTCGGCGCCCGCCTCGATGAGCAGCACGGTATGACGCCCGCTTTCGCTCAGGCGACTGGCCACGATGCAGCCTCCCGAGCCTGCACCGACCACGATGAAATCGAAGATCATGGTGCTACCTCAGCCCTTGGCCGGTGCGAAGGCCTTTACGTCGGCGTGCTCCGGCGCCATCTGCAGGTGCAGCCTGTCGCCGGTGTAAGGCATGTATCGGGCAATGACCTCGTGGTTCAGTTCGATGCCGAGGCCCGGCTCGCGCGACGGAATGAGATAGCCGTCGTCGAAGCCGAGCTTTGTCTTCAGCACCTCGGCATGGAAACCGCCGAAATCCATGATTGCCTCGTGGATCAGGAAGTTCGGGCAGGTCGCCGCGAGCTGGATCGAGGCGGCTGCCCCGACCGGGCCGTTATAGAGGTGCGGCGCGATCTGCGCATAAAAGGACTCGGCCATCCCGGCGATCTTCTTCGCCTCCAGCAAGCCGCCGACGCGAGCGACATTCATCTGCAGGATGGAGGCAGAGCCAAGCTGCAATACTCTCTGGAATTCGTATTTCGTCGTCAGCCGCTCGCCCGTCGAGACGGGGATCGAAGTGGCGCGGGCGACTTCCGCCATAGCGGCTTCCTGGCCGGGCGGAACGGGCTCCTCGAACCAGAGCGGATCGTATTTCTCCAGCCGCTTGGCAAGACGGATGGCCGATGACGGCACCATCTGGCCGTGGGTGCCGAACAGGATGTCGGCGCGGTTACCGATGGCATCGCGGATCTTGCGGCAAAACTCTTCGCAGCGATCCATGACAGGTAGGGAGAGCTGATGACCGGAATAGTTGGTATAGGGGCCCGCCGGATCGAATTTCAGCCCGGTGAAACCCGCCTCGACCATGCGGATCGCCTCTTCGGCGGCGAGATCCGGATCGTTGTAGTCGTATTCCCCGGCTGAATTCTTCGGATAGAGGTAGGTGTAGGCGCGCAGCTTGTTATGGACCGGGCCGCCCAGCAGATCGGCGACCGGCCGTCCCGCTGCCTTGCCGATGATGTCCCAGCAGGCGATTTCGAGGCCGGAGATGATCCCGACCATGGTCGGGTCCGGCCGCTGGGTGAAGCCGCTCGAATAGGCCGCGCGCCAGAAGCGCTCGATCTGGTGCGGGTCGTGACCTTCGAGATAGCGGGTGAAGACGTCTTCGACGAGAACCGCGATGCCAGAGGGGTGGAACGCGGTCGAATAGATCTCACCGACGCCCTTGATGCCACAGGCCGTTTCCAGCTCGACGAAGATCCAGTACATGCCGCCGATATGCGGCGCGGGCGTTGCGACAACGTGTGTCTTGAGCGAAGCGACTTTCATGGATGCCCCCGATGAAGGATTCTTGAGCCGGCTAATCGGCGATCAGTGCTTGAGGATGACGAGGCGGGTCTGGGTGAATTCCAGCATGCCGTGCTTGCCGTCGTCGCCGCCGAGGCCGGAGCGCTTCCAGCCGGCGTGATAGCCCTGGTAGGGATCGGCCGGGAAGCGGTTGATGTAGAGTTCGCCCGCCTCGATCTCGTTCGCGGCCTTCATCACCTTTCGGTAATTCTCGGTGAAGACGACGGAGGCGAGGCCGAACTGGTGGTCGCTTGCCATGTCCAATGCCTCGTCGAAATCGGTGTACGGGATCACGGCGAGCACCGGGCCGAAGACTTCTTCCTGGACGATCTCCATGTCCTGGCGGCAATCGGAGAGCAGGGTCGGCGGATAGAAATAGCCGTCACCTGCGGGCAGGAAGCCGCCCGTTTCGATGACGGCGCCGTCGGCCTTGGCCCGTTCGACCATGTGATGAACCCTGAGACGCGCTGCGGCATTGGCGAGCGGCCCCATGCGGGTCGGATCCTCGGAGCGATCGCCATAGTGGCGGCGTTCGAAAGCGTTCTTGAGCTTGGCGAGAAGCGTGCCATGCACGGAGGCATGCACGTAGAGACGCTCGACGGAGGTGCAGACCTGGCCGCAATGGGCCGTCTTTGCCGCGAGCACGCTTTTCGTCACCACGTCGAGATCGGCATCCGGCTCGACGATCACGGGTGTCTTGCCGCCGAGTTCCAGCGAGGGCTTGGCAATGTTGACCTTGCAGTAGTCCAGGACCGTCTGACCGGCGGCGACGCTGCCGGTCAGGGTGATCATGCCCACCTCGCGTCGGGTCGACATCACCTGGGCCACCTCGTGGCTCATGGCCATGATGCTGACGAGGCCCGCAGGGAGATCTGCCTCCTTGATCGCTTCGGCAAAGACGAAGGCCGAAGTCGGAGTGTTGTTGCTGGGCCTGATGACCACGGCATTGCCGGTGATCAGGGCCGGGGCGATCTTGCGGACGAGCGTGTAGATAGGGAAGTTGAAGGGGATCAGGCAGGCGACGACGCCGATCGGTGCACGCTTCAGCATCAGCGTTTCATCCGGCGTGTCGCTCTCGATCACCTCGCCTTCCACACGGCGCGCCCATTCGGCGTGGTAGCGCATCAGTTCGACGCCATAACCGGTTTCGGCCACGGCATCGTCAAGACTCTTGCCGGACTCCTGGGCCAATGCAGCGCCGATCTTCTGCTGATGGCGCTCGATGGCTTCGGCGAGCCTGCGCAGCGCATTGCCGCGCTCGATGGCCGGCAGGCGACCCCAAGGCTTCTGGGCAACAGCGGCCGCATCCACCGCCTCAATGACATCGGCTTCCGTCGCCGCCGTAACCGATGCAAAAACCTGGCCCTTGGCCGGGTTCTTCACCTCGATCGTCTGGCGGGCACCGGTTTCGCGAAAAGACCCGGCGATGAAGTTCTGGAAGGTAGACATGGCAGGCGCTCCGGCAACGGACAGTCGTGCCAAGTAGGAAGTCGCGCCTGCCTCTTCGCAAGCGACTTATTGTCGGGTTCAGCATTCCAAAAAGGAATGTTTCAGGCGCTGATCTGCTTCAGCGGTGGCTGCGAGCCTTCGCTGATCTCGCGGCTCAGCCAGCGTCTGAGCGCTTCGACATGCGGCGACTGCGCCCGGTCGGTGCGTGTCACCAGCCAGTAGGATTCGTGTCCCTCCACTTCCACATCCAGGACCTGGGTGAGTGCGCCCGTCTGCATCAGCGGTGCGACCATCGAGCGATCGGCGACGGCGACACCCAGACCGTTGCAGGCGGCTTCGATGACGAGATCCAGCAGGTCGAATTCCAGTCCGCCTTGCGTGTCGGTCTCGGTGAGGCCCGCCGCATCCAGCCAGCGCTGCCAGGTGAGATACCGCTGGTCGGCAGAGGCCAGCACATGCAGGAAGGTAAAGCGGGAGAGATCGATCGCTTCGCCATCCCGCATCCCTTCCATCAGGTGTGGGGCGCAGACGGCGATATGGCGTTCGGTAAACAGTCGTTCCGACTTGAGGCTCGGCCATTCACCATCGCCGAAGCGGATGGCGCAATCCAGCATGCCGCGTTCGGAAAGATTGTCCTCGAGATCGGTGGTGATGCTCAGATCGACGTCCGGCAGGAAGGCTCTGAGGCTCATCAGCCGTGGCATCAGCCAGCGCTTGGCAAAGGTCGGCGGAACGTTGATCCGAAGGCGGCGCAGATTGCTCTTCTCGCGGATGTTGCGAACCGTCATCTCCACCGTATGGAAGGCCTGCTGCAGCGAGGCCAGCAGTTCGGCGCCAGACGGCGTCAGCTCCAGGTGATGATGCCGGCGAATGACCAGCGTCTCGCCGAGCTGTTCTTCGAGATTGCGCACCTGGCGGCTGACGGCGCTCTGGGTGAGGTTCAGCAATTCGGCAGCACGGGTGAAGCTGCGGGTCTGGCCGACCACCTCGAACACCTTCATCGCAGACAGGGCGGGCAGCCGTCTCATGATCCCTCGAACATCCCCTTTAGAGCCTTTTCGCATTAAATCAGAGGCGAACATCATTCGCCATGCACATTTGACGCGAATGTGTCACGCTATCCGCTATAGCAGGTTGATGGCATCGGGTGAGCGATGACATAAGGTTCAGGGTTTTGTGCATTCGGGGGAATTGGGCATGAAAGTCGGCATTGTGGGTGCGGGAATGGTTGGCAGTTCGGCGGGCTATGCGCTGGCGCTGATGGGGCTTGCGAGCGAGATCGTGCTTGTTGACCGCAATGATGCGCTGGCGGTCGCGCAGGCCGAGGACATCGCCCATGCGGTGCCTTTCATGTCCTCGACCGTGGTGAATGCCGGTCAGTACCGGGATCTCGAAGGTGCCGGCGTCGTCATCCTCGCGGCGGGGGTCAGCCAGAAGCCGGGCGAAACACGTCTGGAGCTTCTGGAGCGCAACGCAGCCGTCTTTCGTGCCGTGCTGGCAGAGGTGCTGCCCGTTGTCCCCGATGCCATCCTGCTGATCGCCTCCAACCCCGTCGACGTGATGACCCAGATCACCACGCGTCTCTCCGGCATCGATCCGCGGCGGGTCATCGGCTCGGGCACCATTCTCGACACCGCGCGTTTCCGCAGTCTTGTCGGACGTCATCTCGGGATCTCGCCGCAGTCGGTGCATGCCTATGTGCTCGGCGAACACGGGGACAGCGAGGTTCTCGCCTGGACCAGTGCGCGCGCCGGCTCCGTGCCGCTGTCTTCCTTTGCCGCGCAGGTCGGGTCGCCCCTCACGGACGATGTGCGGGCCCAGATCGATGACGGTGTGCGCAATGCGGCCTACAAGATCATCAACGGCAAGGGCTCGACCTATTACGGGATCGGCGCGGGTCTTGCCCGCATTGTCAAGGCGATCGCGCGCGACCAGCGGGATGTGCTGTCTGTTTCCATTTCGACGCCCGAAGTTGCGGGTGTGCGCGATGTCGCTTTGTCCATCCCGCGGGTGGTGGGTGCAGACGGAGTGCTGGCGGATCTGTTTCCGGATCTCGATGATGGGGAATATGCGGCGTTGAACCGCAGTGCGTCGCTTCTGAAGGAACGAGCTGACGCCATTCCTTTGTAGGTAGCGCAGCCTATATGGTAGAAGATTGCGCAACAGGGTTCCCGTTGCCGTTAGTGAACACAACCCTTCATTTCTGGACCTCGTCATGAACGAAACGCCGCCACTCACGCCAGAGGCTCTCGAGGACTTCCTTTCGAAGGCGCGCGCCGCAAGCGGTTTGTTGAAAGCCCTGTCACACGAGACCCGCCTTCTGATGCTCTGTATTCTGTGCCAGGGCGAAAAGACGGTGACCGAGATCGAGCAGTTTCTCGGCATCCAGCAGGCCGTCGTCTCGCAGCAGCTGGCGCGGCTGAGAAGCGACAAGGTCGTGCAGACCCGCCGTGAAGGCAGGCAGATCTATTATCGGATCGCCGATCCGCAACTCGCCGAACTGATTTCCGTGCTCTACAAGATGTATTGCGGAGCGACGCCCATAGTGCGCGACGAAAAGGAAGCGCTCACCGACGCCTGAGTTCGTCATCGGCATGAGCGAGGGGCGGGGAGCATGATCGACAAGCTGGAATTCTTCATCGCGCTTGCCCGCCAGCAGCATTTCGGCCGTGCGGCAGAAGAATGCGGTGTGACGCAGCCGACGCTTTCGGCCGGTATCCGCCAACTCGAAGAGCAGCTCGGCGTGATGCTCGTGCAGCGCGGCTCGCGGTTCCTGGGGCTGACGCCGGAAGGCCAGCGGGTTCTCGAATGGGCGCGGCGCATCGTCGGCGACACCCGCACCATGCGCGAGGAGATGCGTGCCGCCCGGCGCGGTCTTGCAGGCCATATCCGGCTCGCGGTCATTCCCACCGCGCTTGCCATGGTGCAGAAGCTGACCGAACCCTTCCAGGCCCGCCATCCGGACGTGACCTTTTCCGTCCTGTCGCGCACCTCGCTGCAGGTTCTGAGTCTGCTCGAAAACCTCGAGATTGACGCCGGCATCACCTATCTCGACAACGAGCCGCTTGGCCGCGTCACCAGCGTGCCGCTCTATTCGGAGCGCTATCACCTGATCACGGCTGTCGGCACCCCGCTTGCCGACCGCGACAGCGTCACCTGGAGCGAGGTGGCCGATCTCCGGCTCTGTCTGTTGACCGCCGACATGCAGAACCGCCGGATCATCAACCAGCATATGGCGGAGGCCGGTGTGACGCCGAAGCCGACGCTCGAATCCAATTCGATGATCGTGCTCTTTTCCCATATCCGGACGGGTAAATGGGCCTCGATCATGCCGAGAAACGTGGCGGAATCCTTCGGCTTCGGCGAGGAGATCCGGATGATCCCGATCACCGCGCCCGAGGCCGAACATCTGGTCGGCCTGGTCGCCACCCATCGCGAACCCTTCACGCCGCTCGTCTCCGGCCTGTTGCATGAGGCGCGCTTGCTGGCGGCCTCGAATGCCTTCGATAGAAATCTTCTATCGAGCGACGGAAGCGCCGTATTGACCTACTGACATCAGACCCATCATCATCTTCCGATGAACGACCCCGCCAGAGCTCGGCGGGTGAGGAGGATTTCGATGAATATTCGTGTGGCTGCGGACGACGTCTCCGCCCGCATTTCGGCTGTGATCGCCGAGTTGCAGCATCTGGAGGGCCCGATGCTGCCGATCCTGCATCGCCTGCAGGAGGAATTCGGCTACATCCCCGAGGTCGCCAAGCAGATCATCGCCAGCGCGCTGAACCTGTCGCGCGCCGAGGTGCATGGCGTCATCACCTTCTACCACGATTTCCGCGCCCAACCGGCTGGGCGACATGTTCTAAAGCTCTGTCGCGCCGAGGCTTGCCAGTCGATGGGCTGCGAGCCTCTTGCAGAGACGATCAAGGCCAAGCTCGGCATCGACTGGCACGAGACGACGCATGACGGTGCCGTCACTCTCGAACCCGTCTTCTGTCTCGGCCTCTGCGCCCAGGCGCCTGCTGCGATGCTCGACGGCGAGCTGCATGCCCGCCTCGACGAGCACTGTCTCACCGACATTCTGGCGGAGGTACGCTCATGAGCGTTACCGTCTTCGTCCCCCGTGATGCGGCAGCGCTTGCCGTTGGTGCCGACAAGGTGGCGGCTGCCATCGAACGTGAAGCCAGCGCACGCGGCCAGGAAATCACCATCGTCCGCAATGGCTCGCGCGGCATGCTGTGGCTGGAAGTGCTGGTCGAGGTTCGCACCGAGAAGGGCCGCGTCGCCTATGGCCCGGTCAAGGCCTCTGATGTGCCGTCGCTCTTCGATGCCGGCTTCCTTGATGGCGGCGATCATCCACTTGGCCATGGTCTGACGCAGGACATCCCCTTCCTGAAGGGCCAGACGCGCCTCACCTTCGCCCGCTGCGGCGTCACCGATCCGCTCTCGCTCGATGACTACCGCCACTACCAGGGCCTGAAGGGTCTCGCCAATGCCATCGCCATGGCGCCGACCGAGATCGTCAAACAGGTTACCGACAGCGGCTTGCGCGGTCGTGGCGGTGCAGGCTTCCCGACCGGCATCAAGTGGAAGACGGTTGCTGACGCCAAGGCCGACCAGAAATACATCGTCTGCAATGCCGACGAGGGCGATAGCGGCACCTTTGCCGACCGGATGATCATGGAGGGTGATCCCTTCGTGTTGATCGAAGGAATGGCGATTGCGGGTATCGCAGTCGGTGCCACCAAGGGCTATGTCTATACCCGCTCCGAATATCCGCATGCGATTGCCATGATGGAAGAGGCGATCCAGATCGCGCGGCGCGAAGGCATCCTCGGTGCCTCGGTCATGGGATCGTCTTACGCCTTCGACATGGAAGTCCGCATGGGCGCCGGCGCCTATGTTTGCGGCGAGGAAACCTCGCTGCTGAACAGCCTTGAAGGCAAGCGTGGCGTGGTGCGCGCCAAGCCGCCGCTTCCCGCACTTCAGGGCCTGTTCGGCAAGCCGACCGTCGTCAACAATGTCATGTCGCTCGCCTCGATCCCCATCATCATGGATCGCGGTGCTGCGTTCTACCGCGACTTCGGCGTCGGTCGCTCGCATGGCACGATCCCGATCCAGCTTGCCGGCAATCTGAAACATGGCGGCCTCTATGAAACCGCCTTCGGCCTGCCACTCGGCCAGTTGATCAACGAGATCGGCGGCGGAACGATCTCCGGGCGTCCGGTCAAGGCCGTGCAGGTCGGCGGGCCGCTCGGCGCCTATTTCCCGCCGTCGCTGTTCGACATGATCTTCGACTATGAGGCCTTTACCGCTGCCGGTGGCCTGATCGGCCATGCCGGTGTCGTCGTCTTCGACGATACGGCCGACATGCTGAAGCAGGCGCGCTTCGCCATGGAGTTCTGTGCGGTCGAAAGCTGCGGCAAGTGCACGCCCTGCCGCATCGGTTCGACACGCGGCGTGGAGACGGTCGACAAGATCGCCCGCGGCATCGAGCCGGAGAAGAACAAGGTGTTGCTGGAGGATCTCTGCAACACCATGAAGTTCGGTTCGCTCTGTGCGCTGGGTGGTTTCACGCCCTATCCGGTCATGAGCGCCATGACGCATTTCCCGGAAGATTTCGCGCCGGCACCGGTTCGGGAGGCTGCGGAATGAGTGACACACCCAAGGTCAAGGGCCCGGCCTCCTACTTCCCGTCGATCGAGAAGACCTATGGAAAGCCGATCCAGCACTGGCAGGACATCGTCCGGCAGCAGCAAGGCAAGACGCACATGCAGATCGTCACCTTGCTGAAGACCGATCACGGTCTCGGCCATGGTCATGCCAATGCAATCGTCGCGGCGACGCTCGCCGAGACGAAATCCTGACGCAGACACGAACTTGTTCCGCGCGGCCTGTTCCGCAGCGAAAAGACTGACCCGGAGGTTTTGATGCCCCTCGTTCCTGAAATCGACTACGGCACGCCCGCTTCGCGCTCGGAAAAACTGGTGACGCTCACCATCGACGGTCGCGAGATCACGGTGCCCGAGGGCACGTCGATCATGCGCGCCTCGATGGAGGCTGGCATCCAGGTGCCAAAACTCTGCGCCACTGACATGGTTGATGCCTTCGGTTCCTGCCGCCTCTGTCTGATCGAGGTGGAGGGCCGCAACGGCACGCCCGCCTCCTGTACCACCCCGGTCGCTCCGGGAATCGTCGTCCACACGCAGACCGAGCGGCTGAAGGCCATCCGCAAGGGGGTGATGGAACTCTATATCTCTGACCACCCGCTCGACTGTCTGACCTGTGCTGCAAACGGCGACTGCGAGCTGCAGGACATGGCCGGTGCCGTCGGCCTGCGCGATGTCCGCTACGGCTATGACGGGGAGAACCACGTCAAGGCGCGGTCTGCCGAGGGCGGGATCAATGCCCAGTGGATGCCGAAGGACGAGAGCAATCCCTATTTCACTTATGACCCCTCCAAATGCATCGTCTGTTCGCGCTGCGTGCGCGCCTGTGAAGAGGTGCAGGGCACGTTTGCATTGACCATCGAGGGCCGTGGTTTCGACAGTCGCGTGTCGCCGGGCGCGCACGAAGCCTTCCTGTCGTCGGAATGCGTCTCCTGCGGCGCCTGCGTTCAGGCCTGCCCGACGGCAACGCTGACGGAAAAGTCCGTGATCGCAATCGGCCAGCCGGAGCATTCGGCCGTGACAACCTGCGCCTATTGCGGCGTCGGCTGTTCCTTCAAGGCGGAGATGCGCGGCGAGGAACTGGTACGCATGGTGCCGTGGAAGGATGGCCAGGCCAATCGCGGCCATTCCTGCGTCAAGGGCCGCTTCGCTTATGGTTACGCAAGCCACAAGGACCGCATTCTCAACCCGATGATCCGCGAGAAGATCTCCGATCCCTGGCGGGAAGTGACCTGGGAAGAGGCCTATGCCCATGTCGCCTCCGAGTTCAAGCGCATCCAGTATCAGTATGGCCGTGAGGCCATCGGCGGCATCACCTCGTCGCGCTGCACCAATGAAGAGACCTATCTGGTCCAGAAGCTGATCCGCGCCGGCTTCGGCAACAACAATGTCGATACCTGCGCCCGCGTCTGCCATTCGCCGACCGGCTACGGCCTCGGCCAGGCCTTCGGCACGTCTGCCGGTACGCAGAACTTCGATTCCGTCGAGCATTCCGATGTCGTGGTCGTCATCGGTGCCAATCCGACCGATGGCCACCCCGTCTTCGGCTCGCGGCTGAAGAAGCGGCTCCGGCAGGGCGCGAAGCTGATCGTCATCGATCCGCGCCGCATCGATCTCGTCCGCACGCCACATGTGGAGGCGTCTTATCACCTGCCGCTGAAACCCGGCACCAATGTCGCCGTCTTGACCGCGCTTGCTCACGTCATCGTCACCGAAGGCCTGTTCGACGAGCGCTTCATCCGCGAGCGCTGCGACTGGTCGGAATTCGAGGACTGGGCCGCTTTCGTCTCTGAACCGGCGCATTCTCCGGAGGAAACGGAAAAGTTCACCGGAGTCCCAGCCGCCGAGCTTCGCGGCGCCGCGCGGCTCTTCGCCACTGGCGGCAATGGCGCGATCTATTACGGCCTCGGCGTCACCGAACATAGCCAGGGCTCGACCACAGTCATGGCGATCGCCAACCTTGCGATGGTCACCGGCAATATCGGCCGCCCGGGTGTCGGCGTTAACCCGCTGCGTGGCCAGAACAATGTCCAGGGCTCCTGCGACATGGGCTCCTTCCCGCATGAACTGCCCGGCTATCGCCACGTCTCCGACGATGCAACGCGCGAGACCTTCGAAAAGCTCTGGGGTGTCGAGCTCAGCAACGAGCCGGGCCTGCGCATCCCGAACATGCTGGATGCTGCCGTCGATGGCACGTTCAAGGGCATCTATATCCAGGGCGAGGACATCCTGCAGTCCGATCCCGATACCAAGCATGTCTCGGCCGGACTTGCCGCCATGGAATGCGTCGTGGTGCACGACCTCTTCCTCAACGAGACGGCCAACTACGCCCATGTCTTTCTGCCGGGCTCGACCTTCCTCGAAAAGGACGGGACCTTCACCAATGCCGAGCGCCGCATCAACCGCGTGCGCCGCGTGATGACCCCGAAGAATGGCTATGCCGACTGGGAAGTGACGCAGAAGCTCGCCCAGGCCATGGGGCTTTCCTGGAACTACACGCATCCATCGCAGATCATGGATGAGATCGCGGCGACCACGCCGAGCTTTGCCGGCGTCTCCTACGACTATCTGGAAAAGATGGGCTCGGTGCAGTGGCCCTGCAACGAGAAATTCCCGGTGGGCTCGCCGATCATGCATATCGACGGTTTCGTGCGCGGCAAGGGCAAGTTCATCCGCACCGAATATGTGCCGACGGACGAACGCACCGGCCCGCGCTTCCCGCTGCTCTTGACCACCGGCCGCATCCTTTCCCACTACAATGTCGGCGCGCAGACGCGGCGCACCGAAAATGTCGTCTGGCATGAGGAAGACCGGCTGGAGATTCATCCGCATGATGCCGAACAGCGCGGCGTCAAGGATGGTGACTGGATCAAGCTTGCCAGCCGTTCTGGCGACACCACGCTCCGCGCCCTGATCACCGATCGCGTGGCCCCGGGCGTGGTCTACACCACCTTCCATCACCCCAATACGCAGGCCAATGTCATCACCACCGACTTCTCCGACTGGGCGACCAATTGCCCGGAATACAAGGTGACCGCCGTGCAGGTCTCGCCGTCCAACGGCCCGACCGAATGGCAGGAGGAGTATGAGGAGCTGAGCCGTCGTTCGCGGCGCATTGCCGGCAAGCTGGAAGCGGCGGAATGAGCGATGTGATCGGCTCCACGGCACGGATTGTCGGCGGACTGAAGGCGAGCCACGGGCGCGTCTCGGCCAGCAGCCGGCTCGTGCCCGAGGAGGTGCCGATCGCCTTTTCCTATGCCGGATCCACCCATGCGGTGATGATGGCCACGCCCGATGATCTCGAGGATTTCGCCGTCGGCTTTTCGCTCGCCGAGGGCATCATCGAGGGAGCCGAGGATGTGGTCGCCATTGACGCCATTGAGGCGGGCGATGGCATCGATGTGCAGGTGACGCTGAGGGAGATGACGGCGCAAGCGCTGATCGCACGACGTCGGCGCATGGCCGGGCCTGTCGGTTGCGGGCTTTGCGGCATCGAGTCGATCGAGCAGGCGAGCCGTGCGGTAAAGCCGGTTGCTGCCGAGGGTTTCAGTCTGAGTGCCCGGGACGTCTCCCAGGCCATGGCGCAGCTGGCGGCGCGGCAGGATTTGAACCGCCAGACGCGCGCCGTGCACGCGGCCGGCTTCTACAGCCTGACCGACGGGCTCGTCGCGATCCGCGAAGATGTCGGCCGCCACAATGCGCTCGACAAGCTCGTCGGTGCCGTCGTCATCGGCGGCTGGAATCCTGCCCGGGGTGCGGTCGTGGTCACGAGCCGTCTGTCCGTCGAGATGGTGCAGAAGACGGCAGCGCTCGGTGCGCCCGTGCTGATTGCCATTTCGGCGCCCACAGCGCTTGCCATCCGCACGTCCGCGCAGGCCGGGATCACCTTGATCGGCATTGCCCGCGACGAGGATTTCGAGATATTCACCCGGCCCGACCGGGTGGCCGAGGGAGTACCGCTGCATGTCTGAAACCGGCACCGACGCCAAGCTGATCCGCATGGCCAATCAGATCGCCACCTTTTTTGCCTCCCAGCCGGAGGCCGAGCGGATGGATGGCGTTGCCGCGCATATCAATAAGTTCTGGGAGCCGCGCATGCGCCGGCGTTTCTTCGAACTGGTCGATGGCGGTGCCGAAGGCTTCCTGCCGCTGGTGATCGCTGCATCGGCCAAGATCCGGCGCCCAGAGCCGGTTGCTGCCGCGACCTGAGTTGCCGATCAGTTCAGCCAGAGATGGATGAGGGCGGCTTCCGGTGTCTCGGTGCCGCCGTTTTCGATGCCCGTGCTCCACAGGCCGGCACCGGCGGCATAGGCGCCGGGTGACAGGCCGCCGGCTTCACACTGGCTCACCGCCCGCAGCCGCTTTCCGCTCTTCACTGCCTCGGCCAGAACCGGCAGCAGGTTTAAATCGTTCATCGCCGTACCCGCACCGAAGATCCGCAGCACCGCGCCGTCAAGCTTTGCCAGCATGGCCTGGACGGCCTCTGCGGGAATGCCCGGAGACAGTGCGAGGATCGCAAGCTTGCGGTTTTCGAAGGTCCGACGCTGCGGCGTGGTCGGTCTCGCCTGCGGTTGCGAGCGGAAGGCGTCTGCTTCGTGGCTGTGATGTTTCACGAGGCCATCGGCGGCGAGAAGCTTGCCGGCAAAGGCCAGCAGGACGCCGGGCTCCGTGCCCATCGCAGCTGAAATCGCGAGGTCGAGATTGCCCTCGGCATCGCCCTCCTGTCCGAGCGGCAGCATCGAGCCGCAGAGGATGACGCGTCTGGCCTCGCCGGCAAGGGCTTGGCTGAGGGCTGCACCGGTAAAGGCCATGGTGTCGGTGCCGTGGGTGATGATGACGGCGGCGTCTGGATGGCTGCGGATCGTCTCCAGCATCCGGTTCCAATGGGCAGGGCCGACATCGGCGCTGTCGAGCAGGGGATCGAAGACCTCGGCGATGAGTTGCGTGCCCTGCGGCAGGCGTTTGCTGATCGCCTCTTCCACGAGACCCTTGCGGGGCGCCAGACCTTCCGGCGTTTCCGCCATGCCGATCGTCCCGCCGGTGTGGATCAAGAGCAGTTTCATGGTCTTCCTCCCAGACTTTTCGGGGTCTGGTAGGCCAGCTGCGCGCCAAGATCAACCATCAGCGTCAACGCAAAAGGGCAGCGCCTCGCAGCGCTGCCCTCTGGAAACGGAGGGAGTGGCGCCGGATCAGGCGGCCATGTCTTCCAGATCGCTGCCCTTGAACATCTTGGCGAGGTTCAGGAAGCAGATCATGCCATTCTCATTGGCGATGATGCCTTCGGAGAAGGTCTTGTCGAAGGAGGCCGAGACTTCCGGAACGGGCTGGACCTGGCTCGACGGGATCGTCAGGATGTCCGAAACGCGGTCGACCAGCATGCCGATGACCATGTTGTGGACTTCGGCGACGACGATGGCCGAACGCTCGTTGGCAACGGTGCTCTTCATGCCGAGCTTGTAGGCAAGGTCGATGATCGGGATGACCGAACCACGAAGGTTCATCACGCCGATGACATCGGCCGGCGCATGCGGGATCGGCGTCGACGGTGCCCAGCCGCGGATTTCGCGAATGGTGGTGGTCTTGACGCAGAACTCCTGATCATGAAGCCGGAAGGCGATGATCTCGAGGGTCTCACTGCCGAAGCTGGTGGAGCTGATAGTTGCCATTAGAAATCTTCCCAACCTTCCTGTACCTTGGCGGCCGCTGCGCCACCTGTGGCGCGAGCCACACTCGCCATGAGCTTGCGTGCCGGCGATGCAACAGGTGAAGCATCTGGACGCGCTTCCATGACTTTATGCGAAGAGTGTTGCCCAATTCTAAACTGTGACACCAGTTCGCGCAGAGATGCCGCCTGTTTTGCCAGGCTATGGCTCGCGGCCGTCGATTCCTCGACCATGGCGGCGTTCTGCTGGGTGTTCTGATCCATGGCGTTGACCGCCTTGTTGATCTCGGACAGGCCCGTCGACTGCTCGCGCGAGGCCTCGACGATCGCGATGACGTTGACGTTGATGTCCTTCACTTCCGTGACGATCTTCTCGAGCGCCTTGCCTGTCTCGCCGACCAGCTGGACACCGGTCTTGACCTGATCGGAGGAGGTGTTGATCAGCGCCTTGATTTCCTTGGCGGCCGTTGCCGAGCGCTGGGCAAGCTCACGCACTTCCTGGGCGACCACGGCAAAGCCCTTGCCGGCTTCACCGGCACGGGCCGCCTCCACGCCTGCGTTGAGTGCCAGGAGATTGGTCTGAAAGGCGATATCGTCGATGACGCCGATGATGTTGGAGATTTCCTTGGAGGAGTTTTCGATCTGCCCCATCGCCTCGATGGCGTTCTTGACCACGAGCCCGGATTTCTCTGCGCCTTCCTTGGTCCGGGCGACAAGCTGACCGGCTTCGTTAGCGCGCTTGGAGCTGTCGGCGACGGTCTGCGTGATCTGTTCCAGGGCCGCTGCGGTCTCCTCGACGGCGGCAGCCTGCTGCTCTGTTCGCTTGGCCAGGTTGTCGGAGGCTTCGCGGATCTGCGAGGAGCCCGAGGCAATCTCATCCGTGTTTTGGCTGACTTTCTGCATGGCCGCAGCCATGCGGGTCATCGCAGCGTTAAAGTCGACGCGGATCTGTTCGAGCGAGGGGATGAAGGGTTTGTCGATGGTTGCGGTCAGGTCCCCATGGGCCAGAGCCGTCAAACCTCGGGCGATCTCATCGACGGCGTTCACGCGTCCGGTGATGTCCGTCGCATATTTCACCACCTTGAAGACGCGGCCGCTGGCATCGAATATCGGGTTGTAGGAGGCCTGGATCCAGACCACCTTGCCGCCCTTGCCGATGCGCTTGAACTCCTGGGAGACGAATTGTCCGGAGGCGAGGATCTTCCAGAATTCCCGATAGGCTTCGGAGCGGGTGTAATCCGGCTCGCAGAACATCGAATGATGCTTGCCGGCGATTTCGCTCAGCGTGTAGCCAAGGGTCGACAGGAAGTTCTCGTTTGCCGTGAGGATCTCCCCGGTCGGCGTGAATTCGATCGTCGCCTGAACGCGGGAGATCGCCTCCAGCTTGCCATTGTCCTCGGCGGATTTCAGCTTCGCGGCCGTGATGTCGGATGCGAACTTGACGATCTTCCAGAGCTTGCCGTTCTTGAAGATCGGGTTGTAGGACGCCTGGATCCAGATTTCGCTGCCGTCCTTCTTGAGACGCTTGTATTCGCGGCTTTCGAACTGGCCACGGTTGAGCATGGCCCAGAACTCGCGATAGTCCGCGGTAGCTGTATAGGCCGGGTCACAGAAGATGCGATGGTGCTTGCCCTTGATCTCCTCAAGAGTGTAGCCCAGCGCGCGACAGAAATTCTCATTCGCGGTGATGATTGTCCCATCAAGCTTGAACTCGATCACTGCCTGCGAGCGACTGAGTGCGTCCAGAACCGCCTTGGATTCCATTCCAGGTAGCGCAATCAAAGCCATGAAATTCCCCTCCCTCTCGCGCGCACCATCGAACGGTGCGGCATAGGCGAATATTAGCCTTGCGGGTTTAAGCAAAGGTCAATGTTCAACAATTCGTGAGGTGGCGTGTGAACGAAAAAAGGTCACCACCCGCTGTTTTTTGGGGGTGTGAATTTGACGGTGATCAATAAATCTGCAGGAAACCCGTCATATCGCCATAATATCATATACAGCTATATGGCTCAGCCTCCTCGTGTCGGCCTATCCAGTATACGTTTGCCGAAGAGGCTCGCGGCCAGTTCGACCATCACGCGCGCACTCCGGCCGCGGTCGTCTAGGAACGGGTTCAGTTCGACGAGGTCGAGAGAGGAAACCAGGCCGCTGTCATGGAGCAGCTCCATGATCAGATGAGCCTCGCGGAAGGTAGCACCTCCGGGGACCGTGGTTCCGACACCTGGGGCGACGTCGGGGTCGAGAAAGTCGACGTCGAGGCTGACATGCAGCAGCGCACCGGCCGCGCGGACATCGGCCAGGATGCGTTTTACAATGCTGCCCATGCCCTCTTCGTCGATCGCGCGCATGTCGTAGACGTTGACGGCGTTTTCCGTAATCAGGCGGCGCTCTTCCTCGTCCACGGAGCGGATGCCGACCTGATAGACATGGCTCGGATCAACAAAGGGACGATCGGCAGGCAGGATCGGGGCAAATTCCGCCTTGCCGCAGAAGAAGGCGACCGGCATGCCGTGGATATTGCCCGTGGGCGAGGTCTCGGGCGCGTTGAAGTCGGAATGGGCGTCGAGCCAGAGCACGTAAAGCGGGCGGCCCGCCTCGGCCGCATAGCGGGCCATGCCGGAGACGCTGCCCATGGACAGGCTGTGATCCCCGCCAAGCAGGATCGGCACGGCGCCACAGGCTGCAGCATCGTAGGTCGCAGCTTCTATGGCGCGGGTGAAGGCGCCGACGACGGGAAGATGCCTGGCGCGCTCCATCTCCTGGAGATCTGTGGCCGATGCCGGGCGCAGGTCACCGCGGTCTTCGACCTCGTAGCCAAGCTCGCGCATGGCGGATGCAATGCCGGCGATGCGATAGGCCGCCGGTCCCATGGCGCAACCACCCCGGCCGGAACCTTCCTCAAGCGGTACACCGATCAGTGCCACGGTCTTCTTCTGCTTGTGCATGGGTCGTCCTCATTCAATGCCTGTTGCCATGATCGGCCAAAGTGACGTTGTCAAAAAGATGGAACTTCGTCACAAAGCGCTATACTTTGCGCAAATCGCAACCAGCATGTGACAGTTTGCAACGATGGATGATCTCGACCGCCATATCCTGGGCGCGCTGCGCCAGAACGCGCGCCTGCCCGTGGCCTCGCTTGCCGCGATGACCGGGGCGTCGCGTGCGACGATTTCCGCGCGCATCGATCGGCTGGTGGCGAACGGGACGATCGCCGCCTTCACGATCCTGACCGGCAGCGAGATCCAGCCCACGGGTGTTAGGGCGATCATCATGATCGAGGTCGTCGGCAAGTTTGCAGACCGCGTGGCGCATCAGTTGCGTGGCATGCCACAGGTCCGCTCGCTGCACAGCACCAACGGCAAGTGGGATTTCATTGCGGAGCTGGAAGAGCGTGATCTTGCGAGCTTCGACGAGACCCTGCGCCGTATCCGGCTGATCGAGGGGATCAACTTCACCGAATCCAACATCCTGCTGAAGACCAGCAAGGTCACCTGAGCCGAACTCCCTCGGGCTCAGTATTCCTTCTCGTAGAAGATGCCGCCACCTGCGCCGGAACCGCCGGCTTCGCCCTTCAGCTTCAAGCCCCGGCCGATGTCGAGGTTGATCGTGGCCTTGGCGCCGCCGCTGCCGCTTTGTTGCAACTCGATATAGGTCCGGTCGTTCAGGTATTTGCCCGCGCTGATGCTCGTTCCACCTGTCTCGTCGGTCGACACATCGAGATCGTCGATGCCGAGGGTACTGCGCAGAGACTGGAACAGCGATGAACCGCGTCCGCCGGCAAGCTGCGCTGCCGCATCGGCAAGCTGGGCGATCTGCAGCGGCGAGAGGCGCGACAGGGACTGGCCGAAGATCAGCTGGGCCAGGATCTCGTCCTGGGGCAGCGCCGGGGTCGAGGAGAAGGTCACCTCCGGATTGCTGGCGAGCCCCGTCAGTCGGATGACGATCGTGGCGTCCCCGGATGTCGTGGTCGCCTCGAGATCGAGCAAAGGCACGAGGTCACCGCCGAAGGTGATCGTCGCACGGGTGATGTTCAGCCGCTTGGTCAGGATCTGCATGCGACCGCGTCTGAGCTCGAAGGCGCCCGAAACGACGGGTGCTGCGGCGGTCCCCGTCAGGGTGATTGTGCCGCCCAGTTCGGCGTCGATGCCGCGGCCGCGAATGAAGGTCTGCGACGGCGAGGCGATGGTCAGGTTCAGCGCAATCGGTGCGCTCGAAGAGCGACCTTCCGCCGGCTTCTGGTCGCGTTGCTGCCTCAGGATCGCGGGCGGCGCATGCTTGTGTTCGATATCGAGTGCCTGAAGGCTGGCGGGCCGGCTTTCGGACAGGGTCACCGATGTCCGCGACAGGTTGATCGTGCCGCCCAGTGTCGGTCCGTTCAGCAATTGGCCTGTCAAAGTCAGGGTGCCGCTGGCCGTGCTGGTGACCGTGTTGCCGTCGACATAGACGGCTTCGTCGAGATTTATCGTCAGGTCAGCCGGCAGGCCGGGACTGGCGATGTCGATCGTACCGCGCGCGGAGACCTGACCGCCGGTTGCCAGATTGCCGGTGAGACTGCCGATTTCGGCGCGCGTGCCGGTCAGATTGATCGTGGTGGCGATCTGCTCGATTGCCAGATTTCTGCGGACATCGACGATGCGGGCCCCGGATGTCGATACGGTGCCGGTGATCCTCGGCTCGCTGCCGGTGCCGGCGATCGTCAGGTTGACGCTCGAATTGCCCTCGGCCACGAAACCCTGGGCACCCAGCTGGCCATTGGCCGCCGAAAGCGGCACGTCACCCTGGACACGGATGTCGAGGCCTGTCCCGTTTACAAGGGAGACCCGTCCGCCCGCCGTCAGGCCGATGCCACCACCGCTTATGCGGCTGTCGAGCGTCAGGCTCTGGTTCTCGAAACGACCGTTTGCCGTGATGCCAAGAGGGGAGAGACCGGCGCTGCGCGTCGGCGCGATCGCGGCTCCCTGCCAGTCGAGGCTGTAATCGGCCACCGGTGCAGCGGTGGTGCCGCTGATGCGCACCGTCCCGGAGATCGTACCCTCGGGTGCAATGGTCGGGGCAAATGCTGACGCAAGCGATGCCGGCAATGCCTTGATATCGGCGGAGAGATCAAGCGTGTCTGCGACCGTACCGGACAATGCCACGCGGCCCGAGCCCGCAGATATGGTGGTTTCGTCTATCGAGATCCTGCCGTCCACCACCCGGATTGCCGTCGGTGATGCCAGAGCGAGCGCGATGCCGCGCGGGGCAGCGCTCAGTTCATCGATTGCGACGCTCAAGCCCTCTGTGCCCTCACTCAGGATGCCACGCAAAACCACCGGGGCATTGTCGTAACGGCCGGTCAAATTGAAATTCGTGGCGGCGCCGGATCGGGTGAAGGCGAGCGCCACGGTTTCCAGCCGGTTTTCGCCAGAGGCTATGCTTGCCGCTCTCACGGTGCCCTCGGCTGCCAATGCGGCGCCGTCGGAAATCTGGAGATCGACCCTCGGTTCGGCGATGGTCAGCGCATCCTGACGGATTGCGGAGCCAGACGCCTGAACGTCCGCCGCGATCCGACCATCGCGGGAATTCAACTGGACCTCGCCCTTCAGATCGCCGCCGACCGTCTGGCCAGCGAGTGCCGCCAGAAGACTCAGGTCCGGAAAATCAAAGGCGATATCGCCACTCGGCAGGAGGTCCTGGCCTAGATCGAGTGTGCCCGTCAGTCGGTTCGGACCGATCGCGAGATCCAGCGCATCAACCTTGGTTCGCCCCCCGGCGCTCACCACTTCGGCCGTGGCGTCGAGCGGCTTTCCGTCGATCTGGCCGCTGGCCGTCAGATTCGCGCTGGGTGCCTCGCGGCTTGCAACGCCCTCAAGCTGCAGGTTGAAACCCTCGATCCGGTAACCGGCTGCCTGTCCCTCATCGACGGCCAGAATGACGGTCGCCTCGATGGCGTCGAGAGGGCCGGAGGCGGAGACGTTGAAGGAGGCAGGGGCCTCGATGCGATCGACGAAGAGGCCGATATCGCGCAGCCGCCCGGTCAGATCGCTTGCGATCATGCCCTCCTGATCCATCGCGAAGGAGCCTTCGGCCTGAGCGACGTCACTGGTCAGGACGATTTCCCGCAGCGCGATGGCGCGGGGCGCCACGAAATCGACCCGGGCCGAGAGGTCGACCGGCGCCTTGAGCCGGCTTGAAAGTGCGGGCGGCAGGATGTCGGGCTCGGCCCGCACCGTCAGTTGACCGGTAAACCCATTGTCGGGAAGGGAGTATTGGCCAGAGCTCTGCAGATCGAGACCGTTGCTGTCGAAGACCAGTTGCTCGAAGGTGATCGCCTGTGCCGTTAGTGTCAGGGGGGCGCTCAGCGTCAGCGGAGCGCTCACATAGGGACGAATGGCGTCATCACGGATATCGGTGCCCTGTACTGAGACCGCGACGTTGACCGGGCCGGCCCGGTTTGCCAGGTCGAAGCCCTCACTGTCGGCCTGGAGCGACACATCGGTAAAGCTGCCTTGGGGCACGCTGAGTTCAGCCAGATCGGCCCGGGCCGACAGCCTTGCTGCTGCCGCCTGGCCATTGATGGCAAGCTCAAGGCTCCGAAGCTTCATGCCACCCGTGAACTCCGGTGACTGCGAGGTCAGGTCGATCGGCGCCCCGGTCGCGCGGGCTGTCAGACGGATATCGTTCTCACCCTTCGGATCGTAGCGGCCGGCTGCGCTGACATCGGCAGAGGCGGTCGTGAACCGGCCCTTTTCGATCGTGACCGATCCGTCCGCGCCCATCTGCGCGGCGAGATCGATTGCGGTTTCGCCGGCGAAGACGTCCCTTAGCTCCGGCGGAACCAGGCCTGCAAAGGCACCGCCACCCTTTGCCGTCACAGCGCGAATGCCATCCGCGCCGAGCTTGTGGGTGACATCGACCGTAATGGTTCGCTCACCGTTCAGCGATGCCATGACCTCGCCGGCCCAATTGTCGAGGGCGCCGTCCCCGTCCACCTTGATTGCAATCGCCGGCTGACCGGGGATTTGCAATTGTTGACCGAGAAGACCTGCCGGTGGCTCCTGATAGTCGAGATTGATGCGCAGCTGGTTGTCGTTCGGGGCGTAAAGCAGATCGACGACTGCGTTGTTGCCGGGTTCGTCCCGTCGGGTTGCCGTCAGGCGGCTTGCTATGGTTTCGCCGACGATGGTGAGCGAGCCCTGGGCGGAGAGCGCAAGGTCGCGCTCGGCGAGTGCAGCGCCGATCTCGATTTGAGGCAGGTCGATGGTTGCCACGTCGATTTCGACGGGTAACGAGAAGGGTTCGTCCGTTTCGGGCTCAGGCTCGTTGGAGGGGAGAGGGGCGCGCTCCAGGGTCACGCGTTCAGCCGAGACGCGCTCGGCGGTGAAGCGCTTGCGGATCAGGTCGCGCGGGGTCCAATCAAGGGCGAGGTTGTCGATCGTCGCATAGATGCCCTGGCTGTCGGCCACCGTGATGCGCTCGACGGTAAAGGCGCTGCTCAGCAGCGGGCCGGTGCCGCTCAGGGTGATCTGACGGTTGTCGGTCGAGACAATGGCTGCGATCTGGTCGGCGAGAAACTGGCTCCCGGTGCGCGAGAAGCCGCCAAGCAGAATGACCAGGACGAAGAGGGCGATCATCGCCGCCACGAGGCCGCCCACCAGGCGGGCCGTCCAGGTCAGGATGCGCTTCAACCAGATCATGCTCACTGTCGTCCTGTCTTGCCCGGTCAGAAGCTCTGGCCGATGCCGGCATAGATGGCATAACGGCTGCCGCCATCATAAGGATCCAGGGGAACCGCTACATCCAGCCTCAAAGGCCCAAAGGGCGTCATATAGCGCAGGCCTACCCCTGCACCCATCTTGATGTCATTGAAATCGGGCACTGTGGTGTCCGTGACGGTGCCGATGTCGAGAAAGGGCACGATGCCGATCGTATCCGTTACGTTGATACGCGCCTCCAGATTGGCGGTCACATAGGAGCGACCGCCGGTACCGGCGCCCACTGCGGTTCTCGGTGTGATCTCCTGAAAGGAATAGCCACGCACCGAACCGCCGCCGCCGGCAAAGAAGCGCCGTGTTGCCGGGATCGCCGAAAGATTGCCGCCACCGACAAGCGTGCCGGCGTTCAGCCGGCCCGCGAGCACGAAGCGATCCTCTTCGCCGAAGCCGAGATAGGCGGAGATCGATCCTTCCAGCGAGGTGAAGAAGGTCTGGCCGAAGAAGTCGTAACTCGGCGTCAGCGCGATGGTGCCGTAATGGCCTTCGGTGGCGTTCAGACGGTTGTCGCGGGTATCCCTGACATAGCCGAGCGGCACGCCGAAGGTCAGGTACTCATTGCCGTCACCGAAGGCGTCGTCGATGCTGTCATAGGCAAGCGAGACGCCGGCATTGACCGTGTCGGTGTCGGTCAGTTCGTAGGAATAGGCGACTTTGCCCGTTATGGTCGCGGCATCGTAATAGTCGGTCTCGAGCGTGCTGCCCTTGATGCTGGCCTCCAGCGTGCCGGAGGGCACGAAAGCGCCCGGCTTGATGAAGGTCATGCCGGCCGTATAGTCGAGCGAGGAGACGTCAGAGACGTCCTTCAGTTCTCCCAGACCCCGCACCGAGCCTTCGATCCGCAGCGATTCCGCCTCGCCGAACAGGTTACGGTGGCCCCAGTAGCCCTCGATGCCGCCGCCGTCGAGCGAGGAATAGCTTGCCCCGATACCGAAGTAGCGATGCTTGCCTTCCGACACGACGATACCGATCGGCAGGGATCCCGCCGGATCGAGCGCGTCTGCCTCGTTGATGGTGACAGACGAGAAGACGCCGAGGGTCCGCAGTCGCTCGCCCGCTTTGCGCAACTGCTCCGGCGAATAGGTCTGGCCGGGTCTAAGCCGGGAGTAATACTGGACGAAGGCCGGATCGACCGCCCGGGCGCCCTTGACGGTGACCGCACCGAGTGGTGCGACGGGGCCTGCCTCGACCGCGATGGTGAGATCGACCGTATTGGTCTCGTGGTCGGCGACGACCTCGCGGCGCGTCACTTCGATTAGTGGCCGGCCTTCCTGCTTCAGCCGCTCGGCGATCTGTTCGGCCGCGCGCAGGATCACCAGCGAGCCGGCATTTTTGCCCGATGCCAGATCGAATTCTGCGGGGTCAAGCCGTGCCGCATCGCCTTCGAGCTTCACGTCGCCGAGCGTGAAGGTCGGCCCGGGCTTGATGCTGATTGCGACAGGCACGGGTCGCGACCGATCGAAGACCGGGTTCGGCGGCAGACTGTCGATGTCCTTTCCGTCGATGGTCACGGTTACGATGCCGCCATAAAGGGCGTTTTCATAGAGCGTCGCAATCAGGCGATCGCGGTCGTCGCGGGCCTTGATGACGAGGCCGAGATCGCCGGAGACCGGCTTTTCCTCATCGGCCACCAATAGCGACGTGCGCTCCAGGGATTTCTTCAGGGCGCGGTCGGCGTCCCCGGTGTCGAGAGTGATGGTGTAATCGACAGGGTCAATGACATCGCGATCGGCTTCGTCACTGCCAAACAGGCGAATGCCGAAAAGCTCGAAGGCACAGGCCGGCGTGCTGATGCCGACGGACAGAGGGCTCGCGACCGTAAGGATCAGGCCGAGCCGGAACGCATGACTAAACTTCGGCAATGTCCATCCACTTGGTCTCGGCATTTCGCTATGATCGCGATCCGTCGGGCGCTCCCCCGCCTGCGGGACAACTTAGGCGGAAACGGCCCCCATCGCATACCCTTTTTTTAAGCGGATGCGAAAAAAGGCGGGAAGTTTGATCTCCCCGCCCTGTCTCGTTTGCGGCAAATGCCTTTAGTAGCTGCGCGGGCAGGCGTCGATGTAACGGTTGCCGTAGCGGTCGCGGTAGTAGCACTGGCCCGGCTGTTCCGAGACACGGCCGATTACGGCGCCTGCAACGCCACCGATGGCCGCACCGACGGCTGCACCGCGGACGTTGCCGGTCGCAATGCCGCCGATGATCGCGCCGGAGGCAGCGCCGATCGATGCGCCGCGTTCGGTCTGGGTGCAGCCTGCGGCCGTAAGGCCGACCAGCATCAGCACAAGAGCTTTCTTCATCTTCATCTCTCCAAGTTCCACGCGCCCGGTCCAGCCGGTCTTGTTTTAACAGTTCGCCCCGCCGCTCGAACTCTCGTCATGCGGCTTCAGGCTTTCATGAGCATAGCCTTGACCGGCGGAAAGTCCATGGTCGCGGCTCACACCCTCGCGGGTGGTTCCTTTGCATGAGGCATCGAAGATGAACCCAGGATTTACAGGCGGTTTGATGCTGCAATGCGGCACACAAAATTTTCGTTTGCGACCTTCTGGACGGTTGCACATGTCACATAAAACTCCCACCATGCCCCCCGTGTCCGGGAGAGACACGAGGAGGAACAACATGGCTAAAGTGACGCTGACGGTGAATGGCCGGACAGTGAGCGGGGAGTGCGAGGATCGCACCCTGCTCGTGCATTTCATTCGCGAGAAACTTGGTCTGACCGGAACGCATGTGGGTTGCGACACCACCCAGTGCGGAACCTGCGTCGTTCACATGGACGGCAAGTCGATCAAGAGCTGTTCGATCCTGGCCGTCCAGGCCTCGGGATCGTCGATCACGACGATCGAGGGGCTCTCTTCCGGCGGCGACCTGCATCCCGTGCAGGCGGCGTTCAAGGAACATCACGGCCTGCAATGCGGCTTTTGCACGCCCGGCATGGTGATGACGGCGCTCGACATGATCTGTCGTCACAACGGTGCGCTCGACGAGGCCACCGTCCGCCACGAGCTCGAAGGCAATATCTGCCGTTGCACGGGCTACCACAACATCGTCAAGGCGGTGCTCTCGGCCAATGAAGCGATGACCGCCGGCCGCCAGGCCGCCGAGTAAGGATCTCGGCAGTTCCGGTCGCCGCGACCGAGACCTGACCAAGGCCTCTGTGACGCCGACTGCAATTGCCTCTGTCCAACTGCCTGAATTCCTGTTTCTCTGGAGGAGAAGACAATGGGTGTTGAAGGAATCGGCGCGCGAGTGGCGCGCAAGGAAGACAAGCGTTTCCTGACCGGCAAGGGTCGCTATACCGACGACATGGTCGTCCCCGGCATGAAATATGCCTATTTCGTCCGTTCGCCCTATGCGCATGCGAAGATCAAGTCGATCGATGCTTCGACTGCCAAGGCCATGCCTGGCGTCATCGACGTGCTCGACGGCAAGCAGCTGCTGGCCGACGGTATCGGCAATCTGATCTGCGGCTGGATGATCCATTCCAAGGACGGCACGCCGATGAAGATGGGCGCCTGGCGTCCGCTGGCGCATGAGACCGTGCGTTATGTCGGGGATGCGGTGGCGATCGTCATCGCCGACAGCATCGGCGAGGCGCGCGATGCCTCGGAAGCCGTTTCGGTCGAATATGAAGAGCTTCCTGTTGTCACCGGTGCCGTCGATGCGTTGAAGCCTGGTGCGCCGCAGCTGCATCCGGAGGCGCCCGGCAACCTGATCTTCGACTGGGAGATCGGCGACAGCGCTGCAGCAGACGCTGCGATCGCCAGTGCCGCGCATGTCACCGAGATCGAGATCTTCAACAATCGCCTTTCGCCGAACCCGATGGAGCCGCGTGCGACGCTCGGCATCTACGACACGGCGGAAGACCACTTCACCTGCTACACGACCTCGCAGAACCCGCATGTCGCTCGCCTTGTGATGAGCGCCTTCTACAATGTCGCGCCCGAGCACAAGCTGCGCGTGATTGCGCCCGATGTCGGCGGCGGTTTCGGATCGAAGATCTACATCTATCCGGAAGAGGTCGTCTGTCTCTGGGCCTCCAAGAAGACCGGCGTGCCGGTCAAGTGGACGTCTGATCGCACCGAAGCCTTCCTCACCGATGCCCATGGTCGTGACCATGTGTCCAAGGTGAAGATGGCCTTCGACAAGGACCACAGGATCATCGGGTTGAAGGTCGACACCATCGCCAATCTCGGCGCCTATATGTCGCTCTTTTCGTCTTCGGTCCCGACCTATCTCTACGCCACGCTGCTCTCGGGCCAGTATGCGATCCCGGCGATCCACGCCAATGTGCGGACCGTCTATACCAATACCGTGCCGGTCGATGCCTATCGTGGTGCCGGTCGTCCGGAGGCGACCTATCTGCTCGAGCGCACCGTGGAAACAGCGGCCCGGGAACTCGGCATCTCGCCGGCGGAACTGCGCCGCAAGAACTTCGTGCGGACCTTCCCGTACCAGACCCCTGTCATCATGTGTTACGACGCAGGCGACTATGACGCTTCGCTCGAAGCCGCCATGTCCGCTGCCGACTGGAACGGTTTCCCCGCGCGCAAGGCGGAAGCGACAAGGCGCGGCAAGCTGCGCGGTATCGGCATGAGCTGCTATATCGAGGCCTGCGGCATTGCGCCGTCGGCGGCGGTCGGTTCGCTTGGTGCTGGTGTGGGTTTGTGGGAATCGGCCGAAGTCCGCGTCAATGCGGTCGGCACCGTCGAAGTGCTCACCGGCTCGCACAGCCATGGCCAGGGTCACGAAACGACGTTTGCCCAGCTGGTTGCCGAGCGTCTCGGTGTGCCGATCGACAATGTCTCGATCGTGCATGGCGATACCGACAAGGTGCAGATGGGCATGGGAACCTATGGCTCGCGCTCCGGTGCGGTCGGCATGTCGGCGATCGTAAAGGCGCTCGACAAGGTCGAGGCGAAAGCCAAGAAGATCGCCGCCCATCTGATGGAAGCCGACGAGAGCGATATCGTGATCGAAAACGGCGAGCTGAAGGTTGCCGGGACCGACAAGTCGGTTCCCTGGTTCCAGGTGGCGCTCGCGGCTTACACCGCGCATAACCTGCCGTCCGGCATGGAGCCGGGTCTGAAAGAGGGCGCCTTCTACGATCCCTCCAACTTCACCTTCCCGGCGGGCTGCTACATTGCGGAAGTCGAGGTCGATCCGGAAACCGGCAAGACCGAGATCGTGCAGTTCGTCGCCGCCGACGACTTCGGTAACATCATCAATCCGATGATCGTCGAGGGCCAGGTGCATGGCGGCATTGCGCAAGGCATCGGCCAGGCGCTGCTCGAAGGCGTGCATTACGATCCGCAGACCGGCCAGCTTCTGACTGCGAGCTACATGGACTATGCCATGCCGCGCGCCGACGATCTGCCGTCGTTCAATGTCTCGCACCAGAACACGCCTTGCCCCGGCAATCCGCTCGGGATCAAGGGCTGCGGCGAGGCGGGCGCCATCGGTTCGCCGCCGGCGCTGATCAATGCGATCACCGATGCGATCGGCAACAATAACCTCAACATGCCGGCGACGCCGCTTGCTGTCTGGAATGCGATCCAGGCGGTGGCGACCCGTCAGGCCGCGGAATAAGGGAGGGCAGGGACCATGCAGCTCTATTCAACCAGCTATCATCGTGCCTCCTCTGTCGAGGAGGCAGGCAAACTGCTCGGCGGCACCGAGGACGGCAAGTTCATCGCCGGCGGGCAGACGCTGATTGCGGCGCTCAAGCAGCGTCTTGCCCAGCCGTCTGACCTCATCGATCTCCGGCATATCGATGCCCTCAAGGGCATCAAGGTGGAAGGGCGCCGCGTCACGATCGGTGCGGCCGTCACCCATGCGGAGGTCGCCTCTTCCTTGGCCATCCGCGCCGTCTGCCCGGCAATTTGTCATCTCGCCTCGATGATCGGCGATCCGCATGTGCGCCATATGGGCACGATCGGCGGATCGGTCGCCAATGACGATCCGGCTGCGGATTATCCGTCGGCGGTTCTCGGCCTTGGTGCAACCGTCGTCACCAATGCCCGCGAGATCGCAGCCGACGACTTCTTCGTCGGCCTGTTCGAAACGGCACTGGCCGATGACGAGATCATCACGGCAATTCGATTCGATGCGCCAGAGCGGGCAGGTTATGCCAAGTTCGCCAACCCGGCCTCGCGCTATGCGATGACCGGCGTCTTCGTGTCGAAAGGGGCGGGTGGCGTTCGTGTGGCCGTCACCGGTGCCGGTTCGTCGGGCGTTTTCCGTCATGCCGGGCTCGAAGCGGCACTCTCGGCAAACTGGTCGCCCGATGCCGTCAACGGGGTCGAAATCGATTCGTCGGAGCTGATGTCTGATCTGCATTGCACAGCGGAATATCGGGCCAATCTCATCCGGGTGATGGCGAAGCGGGCCGTTCAGGCTTCGTGACGCTGTCCAGATCCCCAGGCTTCAGGAAAAGGACGGCGGTGGCCGTCCTTTTTCGCTGAGTTTGACGCAGATCAAGTTTGTTCCGGCACAATCCGTTAGGATCTATGTGTGAGGGTTCTAATGTTCGCGCCATTTGTCGCAGTTTAGAATGAATTTACAAAACCGGGCTTGACCCCGGAGACGTAGAGACACAAAAGAGTGTCGTAGACTGGAGTTTAGGCATGGATTTCGAGGCGTTTTTCAAGGATCAGCTCGCGGGGCTTCACGAGGAAGGCCGGTACCGCGTCTTCGCTGATTTGGAACGCCAGCGCGGCAACTTTCCGCGCGCGACCCGCTATACCGAGAACGGCACCCAGGAAGTCACCGTCTGGTGCTCCAACGACTATCTCGGCATGGGGCAGAACCAGCTCGTCATCGATGCCATGAAACAGGCGATCGATGACTGTGGCGCCGGTGCCGGTGGCACCCGCAACATCTCCGGCACCAATCACTATCATGTCCTGCTTGAGCGCGAGCTTGCCGGCCTTCACAACAAGGAATCGGCGCTGATCTTCACCTCGGGTTACATCTCGAACTGGGCGACGCTCGGCACGCTCGGCGCCAAGATCCCGGGCCTGATTATCTTCTCCGACGCCCTGAACCACGCTTCGATGATCGAAGGCATCCGCCATTCCAAGGCCGAGCGCGTCATCTGGAAGCACAACGACGTCAAGGATCTGGAGGCGAAACTTGCCGCTGCCGATCCGAAGGCGCCGAAGCTGATCGCGTTTGAAAGCGTCTATTCGATGGACGGCGACATCGCGCCGATCAAGGAAATCTGTGATCTCGCCGACAAGTATGGTGCGATGACCTATCTCGACGAAGTGCATGCCGTCGGGATGTACGGCGCGCATGGCGGCGGTATTGCCGAACGCGAAGGCCTGATGGATCGTCTGACGATCATCGAAGGCACGCTCGGCAAGGCCTTCGGCGTCATGGGTGGCTATATCGCTGCCTCGACCGCGCTGTGCGATTTCGTCCGTTCCTTTGCGTCCGGCTTCATCTTCACGACGGCGCTGCCGCCGGCGCTCGCCGCTGGAGCCGTTGCCTCGATCCGTCATCTGAAGACCAGCCAGGTCGAGCGTTTCGCCCATCAGGAGCGCGTGCGTCGTCTGCGTTCCATGCTCGACAAAGCCGGCATTCCGCATATGCCGAATCCGAGCCATATCGTGCCGGTCATGGTCGGCGATGCTGCCAAGTGCAAGTGGATCTCCGACCTGTTGCTCGACAACTGTTCCATCTATGTGCAGCCGATCAATTATCCGACGGTCCCGAAAAAGACCGAGCGGCTGCGCATCACCCCGACACCTCTGCATTCCGACGCCGATCTCGAACATCTCGTCGGCTCGCTGCACCAGCTCTGGTCGCGCTGCGCGCTGGCCCGTGCGGTGGCTTGATCGGGCCAAAACCTTCGGAAATGCAAAACGGGCTGCGGTGACGCGGCTCGTTTGTCTTTTGAGCTATGCCCAATACACCCTCGCCATTCACAGGAATGGAAGGTGCGATCGCAGCGCTTCGACAGTGTGGTGCAAACCTGCTTCTTACATATCGGTTAGCAGCTCGTCTGCGGTCTTTTGCGGCAGTTTGAAGCGCTGACGCATTGTCTTGATTGCGGTGGTTGCCTTTTCCGTGTCGAGACTGATCATATCTGCGATAAAGGCGTCCGCGCTGCGGATTTCAAGCCCCAGCCTTGAGAGGATCGTCTCGGGGAAATCCACCAGGTTTTCCGTGACTATGACGGTGGCGCGCGCTTTCAAGGCCGCGGCGGCAACATGGATGTCTGTCTTGTCGGGGAGATCTGCGCAAACCGGTTCGAAGCGTTCGAAGTCGGTCACGATCGCTTCTGGGAAGGCCGCTTCCATTGCACGCCGAGCCCGTGCCGCACGGTCTTTTGGGTCGGCAAGGCCTCTGCCTCTGGCCATTTTCTCAATGGCGCGTTCCGTCTCGTCGAGGATGGCCTTCGACCATCTGACGCGAAAAAGCTCCGCTTCCGCGAGCGTCAAAAGGAGATTGCGTCTGAGAACGCCCGCGAGCGTGCAGGCGTCAACAAGGGCGGTGGTGCCGACGCGGGGCACCGTCAGAGCATCTCCCCATCGAGTTCGGCCAAGGTATCAAGCGCTGCACTTCGCTTCGCATCCCGGAGTTTCTTGTAGGCAAGCAAGGCGTCCGCTTCTATCCGCCGGTGGCGCCCCACGAGTACATACTCGATCTCTCCCCGGTCTAGCAGCGCGATCAAAAACGGGCGCGAAACATTGAGAAGGTCGGCAGCCTGTTGTGTCGTCAGCATTTGCGAGACCGGTACAAGCGCGACTGCATCTCCTTTGCTGACATGGTCCAGCAAGTCCATCAGAAGTCCGGACAGCGCAGGCGTGAGAGCGATTTCTGCGGTCTTCCCATTGTCCAGCATACGCAAGGTCGTATCGTCGCCTTGGGCAGCGAGAATCTTGCGCAGACGGTTGGCGGCGGCCTGTTCTTCCCGGGACGGTCGCCTGCCACCGAGCGCTGTGGTGGCTGCGGGAACTGACATGTTGAATTCCTTCCGTTCAGAAGGCGATAATATGACTTATTCGCAACAGGCGCAATAAACGAAATAAACGAAACGGCGTTGCCGAGAAGTCAAAACGCCTCCGGGTCATCATGCCGATATCCCAAAGGCTGTTGTCGCGCGGGGTGCCGATTGGCTGATGCCGACTTAAGCGGCAGACTTTGCAATCACCTGAGCCGCCTTGCGCCTCGCCTCGCGATCCGCCGCATAGACGTCTTCGATTGTATCCGCCGGCACGCCCTCGACCATGGCATCCATCACCGTCTCCACCACGTCCGCCATGTCGAGGAATCGGATCTTGTCCTCGACGAAAGCGTTGAAGGCGGTTTCTTCGGCGGCGTTGAGGATGGCGCCCTGAAGGCCGCCGCGCTCCAGCGCGGTGCGGGCAAGCCGCAGGGCCGGGAAGCGTGTTTCGTCCGGAGCCTCGAAATCGAGCCGTGCGAGCTTGGCAAAGTCGAGCCTGTCGACATTGAGCGCCGGGCGTTTCGGATAGGTCAGGGCGTAGCCGATTGCCGTGCGCATATCGGGAACGCCGAGCTGCGCGATGACGGAGCCGTCGGTGTAGCCGACCATGGAATGAATGATCGACTGGGGATGGACGACGACCTCGATCTGGTGCGGAGCCACGTCGAAGAGGTGCTTCGCCTCAATCATCTCCAGCGCCTTGTTGAACATCGAGGCGCTGCCGACGGAGATCTTCAGGCCCATCGACCAGTTCGGATGGCTGCGTGCCGTCTGCACTGTGACATTGGCCATATGCTCGCGCGTGTGGGTGCGGAAGGGGCCGCCGGATGCGGTCAGCACGATGCGCTCCAGCGCATGACGCTGGTCGGCTTCGAGACACTGGAAGATCGCCGAATGTTCGCTGTCCACGGGGATCAGCCGTCCGCCGCCCTTTTTCACCGCTTCGACGAAGAGGTGGCCGGCAGAGACGAGGCATTCCTTGTTGGCGAGCGCGATATCAGCGCCGCGTGCGGCGGCCTTCAGGGTCGGTGCGAGACCGGCGGTGCCGACGATCGCGGCCATCACCCAGCCGGCATCCATGTCGGCGGCCTCTTCCAGCCCGCTTGCGCCGGCTGCGACATCCGTGCCGGAGCCCGCCAGCAAGTCCTTCAATGCCATATACTGGCTTTCGTCGGCGGTGACGGCGAGCTTCGCGCCCGTGCGGCGGGCCTGTTCGGCGAGCAGGTCGAGATTGCCGTTGCCGGTCAGCGCCATGACCTCGAAGCTGTCGCGGCCACCGAGCTGCGCGATGACATCGAGCGTGTTGACGCCGATCGAGCCGGTCGAGCCGAGGACTGAAAGGCGGCGGGGCCGGGCACTGTCGATCATGCTGCTTACGTCCGATTGCTTCATGCTCAGAAGGCTCTACAAGGGAAAGGGAAGACCAGCAAGAGAGGTCGCTCCCGACCCCTCGCCAGCCCGGGCGGGAATGTGAGAATGCCGGACATTTTGCTGTCGACACGTTTGCGTGAGAGCCTGCCCGTCCTGCTCGCGGCGCTTGCCTTTCTCTGTCTGGCTGGCGGCGGCATTCTTGCCTTGACGGATTATCCCGAGCTTGCCCGTCAGGTCTGGCTGGTCGGGGCCGGTTCCGTCTTCCTCGTCCTCGTCATCGATATCCTGCGGGCGCTTCTCAACGGTCGGATGGGCGTCGATGCCATTGCGGCACTTTCGATCGGCGTCGGCCTGGCGCTTGGGGAAAACCTCGCTGCAGCCATCGTTGCCGTCATGTATGCCGGTGGCCAGTTGCTCGAAAGCTTTGCGGAGGGCCGCGCGCGGCGGGACATGACGGCGCTGCTCGGTCGTGTCTCGCGCACGGCCATGCGTTATCGCGGCGAGACGCTGGAAAGCGTGCCGATCGAGGCGCTCAAGCCGCAGGACCGGATCCTGGTGCGCAAGGGCGAGGTCGTGCCGGTCGACGGGCGCCTTTTGGCCGCCACTGCCGTCCTCGATCTCTCGGCGCTGACGGGGGAATCGCTGCCCGTGCCGATCCAGATGGGCCATGAAGTGCCGAGCGGCTGTACCGTGCTGGGCGATGCCTTCGATCTCCTGGTGCTGCGCGAATCGAAAGAGAGCACCTATGCCGGCATCGTTCGCCTCGTCGAACAGGCGCAGGCGAGCCGCGCGCCGATGGCGCGGCTTGCCGATCGCTATGCCCTGGTCTTTCTCGGTATCACGCTGCTTCTTGCCGGTGGCGCCTGGTGGTGGAGCGGCGAGGCGACGCGGGCGCTCGCCGTGCTCGTAGTCGCCACCCCCTGTCCGTTGATTCTTGCCGTGCCTGTCGCCGTCATCGCCGGCATGTCGCGCGCCGCCTCGCATGGCGTGCTGGTCAAGACGGCCGGCGCGCTCGAGGCGCTGGCTGCGGTCACCACCGTCGTTGTCGACAAGACCGGGACCGTGACCTCCGCACGGCCCGAAGTGTCGGAGGTCCGGCCGCAATCGGGCTTCACGTCCGATCAGGTGCTGGCACTGGCCGCCTCGCTCGATCAGGCCTCCGGGCATGTCGCGGCGGAAGCGCTGGTGCGCGCCGCCACTGCGCGGGGCCTTGGTCTCATCCTGCCGCAGGGCGTCATCGAAGAGGCGGGGCGGGGGCTGTCCGGCCAGGTCGCAGGCGTCAAGGTGGTGCTCGGCGGCAATGGTTATGTCCGCTCGCAGCTGCTGGCCGGTGAAGACCTTGCCAGAGCCGGTATCGACAGCGGCACGGCGGTGGTCGCCGTCGGGATCGATGGTCGGGCCGCGGGCCTCATTCTCCTGTCCGATCCCATTCGTGCGGACGCCGGTGACACGATCAGTGCTTTTAGGGCTGGCGGGGTGCGCCGCATCGTCATGGCCTCCGGGGACCGCACCGATGTGGCGGAAAAGGCCTCGGCCAGTCTCGGCCTCGATGCCGTGGCCGGAGACCTCGCGCCGGAAGACAAGGTCGGGCTCATTCGCCGCGAGCGCGCGTCTGGCGTGGTGATGATGGTGGGAGACGGGGTCAACGATGCCCCGGCGCTGGCGCTGGCCGATGTCGGCGTGGCAATCGGTGCGCGCGGCTCGGCGGCCTCGTCGGAAGCGGCGGATGTGGTGCTGCTGGCGGACGATCTGTCACGCCTGCCGCTTGCCTGCGGCATCGCCAGGAGGTCCCGCAATATCGCCCGGCAAAGTGCGACTGCCGGCCTTGTCCTCTCGGGCGGCGCCATGGTGATGGCCGCCTTCGGGTATCTCACACCGGTTCAGGGCGCGCTGTTGCAGGAGGTGATCGACGTTGCGGTCATCCTCAATGCCTTGCGCGCGCTTCGCGGCTGAGACTTCCCTTCGAGCAAGCGAGAAAGCGAGCGGAAGCGCGGGCGAGCAACTCCGATCGGCCATGTTCGTTCCCCGCCAAGCGCGAAATAAAGCCAGGAACAAAGGGGTTTGGGGCCGGTTAGTCAGAGGTAATTCCCAAAACCCGAGGAGATAGCCATCATGGCCACCAAGACACTTGAAGACCTGTTTCACGAGACCCTCAAGGACATCTATTACGCGGAACGGAAGATCCTGAAGGCTCTGCCGAAGATGGCGCGTGGCGCTCAGGACGAGAAGCTGAAGGCTGCCTTCCTGCAGCATCAGGACGAGACCGAAGGTCAGGTCGAGCGCCTGCAGCAGGTCTTCGAACTGATCGGCAAACGTCCGCGGGCCAAGACCTGCCCGGCCATCGACGGCATCGTCGAGGAAGGTGAGGAGATCATGGAAGAGTTCAAGGGCTCGCCCGCGCTCGACGCCGGTTTGCTTGCCGCCGCCCAGGCGGTCGAACACTATGAGATCAGCCGTTACGGCACGCTTCGCGCCTGGGCCCAGCAGCTCGGCTATACCGACGCCGTTGCCCTGCTCGACCAGACTCTGGCCGAGGAAACGAAGACCGATCAGGCCCTGACCAAGCTTGCCGAAAAGGCGGTGAATGCCGCTGGCCATAAAAAGGCTGCGTAATCGTCATCATCACTTTGCTATCGGGGTCGGTTCCGCCGGCCCCATTCTTGTGTGCCCATTTTGGGCGTAGATCTCGTGTTGCTCGCTGAGACCTCGGATCGCCTGTCTGCTGTGCGACTGATCCGATCCGGTGGTCATCGCCATATCTGTGGGATATCCGGTCGTTCCCCTGATCGGGTCTAACGGCCTCATCCGATCGGGCTGTCCGTTCCTGTTTCCCCAAGCTCGCGACGCAGTTGCTGGCGGGCGCGGCTGAGGCGGCTTTTGACGGTGCCCACGGCGCAGCCGCAGATCTCTGCGGCGTCCTCGTAACGTTCGCCCAGCATGACGATCAGCACCAGCATTTCACGATGATGTTCGGGCAAGCGGTTCAACGCGCGGCGCACCTCGTCGGCCTGGACTGTCCATTCCTGGCTGGCTTCGGTTGTCAGGCGGGCGGTGATCGCGTCTGGCAGGCCCACAGTTTCCCGGCTGCTTTTCTTGAAGCGGGTGCAGAAGGTGTTGCGCATGATGGTGAAGAGCCAGGATTTCAGGCGCGTGCCCGGCTCAAACTTGTCGAGATTGGCCAGCGCCTTGGTCAGTGTTTCCTGAACCAGGTCGTCGGCTTCCTCGGGTTTGTGACAGAAGGTGCGCGCAAAGGCGCGCAATGCCGGTATCAACTCGACCACTTCAGACTGCGCGGCAAGCTCGGCTCTACGGGTCGTCAAGATCGCCATCCTCCGATGTCTGTGGTACCTGGCACAACGACGCGAAAACGCGTGTCACCTGCCTTGGTTCCCGTAAATGTAAACGGTCGGCGAAACCGGGATGCTGTCAGCTACGGCTTACGAACTTGCTGAAGCGGCTCAGCCTGCCGTCTTCGGTCCGGTCCTGGTGGAGGAAGGCAAGATCGCTCTTCTCGAAGATCTGAAAGAACTCCTGCCATTCGATCGGTTCCAGCACCTCCTCGGGCGCGCCGAAATCGATGCGAAGAATGCCGCCCGGTCCGCTTTCGCGAAGGCGTGATGGCTTGCCATCGCGCTCCTCGATCCACCGGCGTATCTCGTCATGATCCGTCGTCTGGCGCGCACTGCTCATGGGACATCTCGCTCATTGTCGTTCTCCTCCAGACCCTGAAGGGGAACGCCGCTTTGCCTTTGTGGTTCCCGGTCTGCATCGGCTTTTTCAGATGGAACACTCAGCCTGTCTGGCGGTTCTCTCCCTCTGACGGTTCCACCCAAGCGAGAGCAAGATCATGACATATGTGCAGAGTGCCGACGGCCAGGGGCAGTTGCTGATTGGCGAGCGGGTTGCGCCGATCAGTTATCACGTTGCGGTCGAGCGCGAAGGCAAGGGCTATGCCGCAACGGTCGAGATGCAGGCGCCGCGCGACTGGTTGATCCGACAGGGCTTCGACAGACGCGCCACACTCGTTCTGGCCTCCGGTGACCGGGCAGAGATCGAAGTCAACGACCGGCTCGACGTCTCCGACAACGTCAAGGTCGTCTTGCGCACCGATAGGCTCGAATACGCAGATCACGGGAAGCTCGTCGATGCGTTTCCGGAGCTTGAAAGTACCGCAACCTGAGCCCGAGGCTCGGCGGTCGCGCAAAATGCTTGATCCGAAAACGTCAAGGTGGCGTAGACCGTGTACGATCGCATGCAAGTCGCCCCAGACAGCAATGCCCCCCAAGTCGGAGGTCCACATGGAAGAACTGAAAGCCTCGCAGCCGGAGACAAGACGCGACAGGACGGGCGGGATCGTGCGCGACAAGCTGGACCTGCTGATGGCCGAGATGCGTCGCGAGGACGTTCCCTACCATCTGATCAAGCTGGCGGAAGAGCTTCAGTCTGCCCTGGACGAGAAGATCGCCGCCGCCAAACCGGCGCGCTGAATAAGGCCACAATTGTGCTCTTCGCCAGGGCTGGCTTCAACACCGTTGCGAAGAGCATGAAGACCGGATCTGCTGATCAGTACCCATAGGCTGGCCGCCGTGGCCGTGCTGGTCATGCCCGGTTCAGCGCATTCTTCGCGATCCTCAGAGACGGTGGACTGTGATGGCCCGGCCGCATCAATTCCTATGCCGACACTGGTTGCGGTCCGGTTGAGCCGGCGTTTCAGAGAAAGCTGCCTTCACTGGGATTGTAACGCTTGCCATTGGCAATGCTCGCCAGCTCGACGAGATCGTCCTCGTTGCGGATGCCGCTTTTCACGAGATAGCTGACAAAGGCCTCCGCATTCTTCTGCACGTGCCTGTCGGCATGCTTTCGCCCGTACAGGCGCCGTACGGCGCGTTCGACGATTGCGGTCTCATCCTGCGTCTTGCCGGGGGGTGTCGATGCCATGGCATTCCCTCCGTTCGAGGCCGACGATAAAAAGGATAACCACCCGTCGGCTTGGCATGGAACCATCATGCCGCATAACAATTCAAACGCAACCCTAGATTCGCAAGGGCAAAATCTGACCGGTGGGAGAGTGGTGATCCCGACGCGATTCGAACGCGTGACCCTCAGATTAGGAATCTGATGCTCTATCCTGCTGAGCTACGGGACCACTCATCTCCTCCATACAAAAGCGCAGGCTTCAAGCCAAGCGGTTTTGCTGCCGTCGACCTGGCTTCAGCGCTGAAGTCTCTGCTCTGTCAGGCGCACCCAATAGGAGATCCCGGCGGCCATCGCCTCATCGTTGAAGTCATAGGCCGGGTTGTGCAGGCCGGCACTGTCGCCATTGCCGATCAGGATATAGGCGCCGGGGCGGGCCTGCAGCATGAAGGCAAAATCCTCGCCGGCCATGGTCGGATCGACTTCGGTGTCGACCTTGTCTCTGCCCACCACATCCATGGCGGCGCGGGCCGCATGGTCGGTTTCATCGGGATGGTTCACCGTGACGGGGCAGGCGCGCTCGTATTCGTAGTCGATCGAGGCCCCATGGGCGGCTGCTATGCCTGTGGCTAGTTCGCCGATCCGGCGTTCCGCAAGATCGCGCACCTGTTCATCGAGTGACCGGACGGTTCCGGAGATGAAGGCCTCTTCCGGGATGATGTTGTGGGTCGTCCCGGCGTGAAACTGGGTGACCGACACGACGACGGAACGCAGCGGATTGGCGTTGCGGGATGCGATTGTCTGCAAGGCGCCGACGATCTGGGAACCGATCACGATCGTGTCGGCGGTGTTGTGCGGCTCCGCCGCATGGCCGCCGCGGCCGGTGATCTTCAGGGAAAACTTGTCGGGGGCTGCCATGATGCCGCCCTTGCGGATGGCAAAACTGCCGACCGACATGCCCGGCATGTTGTGCATGCCATAGATTTCCTCAATGCCGAAGCGATCCATCAGACCGTCCTCGACCATGGCGAGCGCGCCGCGCCCGCCTTCTTCGGCCGGCTGGAAGACAACCGCCACGCTGCCCGCGAAGTTCCGCGTCTCGGCCAGATGTTTGGCAGCTCCGAGCAGCATTGCGGTGTGCCCGTCATGGCCGCAGGCATGCATTCGACCCGGTATCCTGGATGCCCAGGGCTTGCCGGTGATTTCCTCGAGGGGAAGGGCATCCATGTCGGCGCGAAGGCCGATGGTGCGGCCTTCGCCGTCGGCCCCCCTGATGATCCCGACCACACCCGTCCGCCCGAGGCCTGTCACGACCTCGTCGACGCCGAATTCCCGCAGTTTCGCCTCGACGAAGGCTGCGGTGTTCTCGACATCATAGAGGATTTCCGGATTGGCATGCAGATGGCGGCGCCATTCGGTGGCCTCCGACTGAAGTTCGGAAGCTCGGTTCAGAAGAGGCATTCTCTCGTCCTGCGTTCATTCTTGATCACGTTCATGCGTATCACGTGATTGTCGGCACGAATGTGCGCCTTTCAATTGACGTATTCAATGGGCTTTGCCATTCCTTCGCTACATAAGAGATCGCCGTGGCCTTGGCGAGTGACCAGCCGAACAAGAGGATCGAACTCGTGTTGACGAAGCGTCCCCCGATGTTGTCCACAAGCAAGACATGCCGCCGACTGGCGGTCGCCGTTTCCTTGATGGCGCTTGTCATGCCCGGGATGGCAGCGGCCAATCCGCAGATCGTGGTCGATGTCGGCAGTGGGCGTGTGATTGCCCACCAGGAAGCGTTTCGCAAGTGGTATCCGGCTTCACTCACCAAGCTGATGACGGCCTACACCACCTTCCGTTCCATGCGGGCCGGAGAGCTGTCGCCTGAAACCGTCGTCGTGATGAGCAAGCATGCGGCAGACCAGCCGGCGAGCAAGATGTGGTTCAAGCCGGGCTCGAAGCTTACACTGGACAGCGCCTTGAAGCTTCTCATCATCAAGTCCGCCAATGATGTGGCGGTCGCGATGGCAGAGACCATCAGCGGCAGCGAGGCCGCTTTCGTGCAGCGCATGAACCAGGAGGCTCAGCGTCTCGGCATGACCTCGACGCGTTTCGTCAATCCGAACGGTCTGCCGGGCAAGGGCCAGTATACGACGGCGCGCGACATGGCGATCCTGGCCACCGCGATCCGGCGTGAGTTTCCGGAATATGCCGGCTACTTCGCGCTCGAAGGCGTGACGACGGGCAAGAAGGACTATCCGAACTTCAACCTTCTGGTCGGTCGTTTCCCGGGTGCCGATGGCATGAAGACGGGCTATGTCTGCGCGTCCGGCTTCAACCAGGTGTCGTCTGCCACGCGCAACGGCCGCACGGTGATCTCCGTCGTGCTCGGCTCCGACAGCCTTGGCGCCCGCGCCGATCTTTCTGCCGAGCTGCTGCAGAAGGGGCTGACCACAACGGTCGCCGGCAACCGTCTGGAACAGCTTGCGCCCTATGGCGAAGGTCAGGATCAGGTGACCGACATCAGCGCCGAGATCTGCAATCCGCAGGCCCGCAAGATCCGCAGCGAAGGCCGCGATGAAGCGGGTCGCATGAAGCTCCTCTCGCCCTATATCCGCGAGATGGGTCGTCCGCCGAAAATGAGTTTTGCCGGCCTGATCCCCGGCAGCGAACCGGTCGAGACCAAGAAGGGTGCCGGCACGGGCGAGATCGCCAATGTGCCGATCCCCAGGCCGCGTCCCACCTTCTGAGTTCCGCCATGACCCAAAACCGCATTCCCGTTTCCATCCTCACCGGCTTTCTCGGTGCAGGCAAGTCGACGCTTCTCAACCGGCTCCTCAAGGATCCGGCGATGAAGGACGCTGCCGTCATCATCAACGAGTTCGGCGAGGTCGGGATCGACCATCTCCTGGTCGAAGCTTCCAATGATGCGGTGGTCGAGCTGTCCGACGGCTGCCTCTGCTGCACCGTGCGCGGCGAGTTGGTCGATACGCTGGCCGAGCTGATCGACGGCATGCAGACCGGCAAGATCAAGCCGCTGTCGCGGGTGGTCATAGAGACCACGGGGCTTGCCGATCCGGCACCCGTCATGCAGTCGGTGATGGGGCATCCGGCGATTGCCCAGCATTTCGATCTCGACGGCGTCGTGACGGTCGTCGATGCGGTCAACGGCCTGTCGACCATCGATCGCTACCCGGAAGCCTACAAACAGGTGGCGGTAGCCGACCGGCTGATCCTCACCAAGAAGACGCTGGCCGATGCCACGGCGATTTCTGAACTCATTGAGCGTTTGCGGGCGCTTAATCCGCGTGCGCCGATCACCGATGGTGATGCGCCGGATGCGGGTTCGGCCGCGATGCTGGTCAACGGGCTCTACGATCCCGCAGGCAAGATCGCCGATGTCGATCGCTGGCTGAAGGACGAGATGGCCGCGGCGGACGATCATCACCACCATGATCACGACCACCACGGTCATCATCACCACTCCCACTCCCACTCCCACTCTCATGGGCATGGCCATCATCACCACCATGATGTGAACCGGCACGGCACGTCGATCCGGTCCTATTCGATCCTGCATGACGAGCCGATCGATCCGATGGCGATCAACATGTTCGTCGATCTCCTGCGCTCGACCCATGGCGAAAAGCTTCTCAGGATGAAGGCGATCGTCGCGCTCACCGACAGGCCGGACAGGCCACTGGTGCTGCATGGCGTGCAGTCGATCTTCCATCCGCCCGTGCGCCTGCCGGCCTGGCCCGAGGGCTCCGACCGCAAGACGCGGCTGGTGCTGATCACCCGGGATCTGTCGGAGAGCTATGTGCGCGATCTTTTTGGCGCCTTCACCGGCAAGATCTCCATCGATCGTCCGGATCGTGCTGCCATGATGGACAACCCGCTGTCGATCCCTGGCTTCAAGTTCTAGAGCATTTCCGGTGAAAACTAGATCACCAGAAATGCTCTATCTATTTGTTTTTACGCAGTCCGGACGCAAAACCGCTGACGCACTTTTGCTGGACATGCTTTAGCCGGGCTGCGTTGCACCCTTGCGGATGTGAAAGCGGTGTCCGGCTTCCAGCCGCTCCTGCGCAAGCAATTCGTGGCCGTCCTCATTGCAGAAATGCGGGATGTCGATGCCGGCAAGCGGATCGCTGGTTTCCACGATCAGCTCATCGCCGGGCTGCATGTCGGCCATCCGCCGGCGGGTCTTCAAAACGGGAAGGGGGCATTTCAGCCCCCTCAGATCATAGGTCGGCGTTCCGGCCATGCCCTTACCAAAGCTTCCAGAAGGGCTTCTTCTCTTCGGCAGCAGGAGCGGCCTGAGCCGTCTGGGGGGCAAGCGGGTTCGGCTGCGGCACGGGAACGGCGGCGGTGGTCTGTGCCGTGGCCGTGGCTGCCGTTGTGGCTGCTGCGCTTGTGGCCGGCTGTGCAGTCTGGGTCTGCGGATCGCCGTTCGGATTGGTCGCCATCTGGTTGACGGCGGCGGTGCCGGTTGCGGCCGCAAGCTTGGCCGGATCGACTTCGTCCAGGTCGAGCAGCCTGCCGGCCTTCAGGGCCGAGCCCGTCGGCGCGAAGGCGAGGTCATGGGCGCGCGACTTTCTCAGGTCGGCGACCAGCGCCTTGCGCTCGGCTTCCGTCGGATCATACCAGATCTTGCCGTCATATTTCTTCAGCGCCTTGGCATAGGCGGCATCATAGGCTTCGTTGAAGCCGTTGAGCGCGACCGAAAGCGCCGGCGGCGTGCTCATCGGCGGGCAGGCGCCCTGCGGGTTGAAGCTCGAGCCTTCCGGGATCGACTGATTGAAGACGTATTTCTTTTCGCAGACATTGACCACCGGCGGGCGCTTGGTGATCTCGAAATGATCGTAGCCGACCTTGAGCGTCTTCCAGAAATCGAAATGCGGGCTGTGGCGATGGCGCGCCATGTTTTCCGCAGTCATGCGGAAGGGGAAGGCCTGCAACTGGATCGCCTGCTGGCCGCCCTTGAAGGCGTCACGCGCGAAGGCATAGATCTCCAGCATCTGGGCATCGGTCATCGAGTAGCAGCCCGAGGACGAGCAGGCGCCGTGGATCATCAGATGCGTGCCCGTGCGGCCGTTGGCGCGGTCGAACTGGTTCGGAAAGCCGGTGTTGATCGCCAGGAAATACTTGGAGTTCGGGTTCAGGTGATAGGGCGTGAGCGGATAGAAGCCTTCCGGCGCCTGCCGGTCACCCTCCTTGATCTTCGGACCGAGGCGGCCGGACCAGGCGCAGATGTCGTATTCGACGACCTTGTCGAAGCGCCCGTTGGTCTTCGCCTTCCAGACCTCCAGAATACCCTCTTCCTTGAAGATGCGGATCATGATCGGCGAGGTGCGATCCATGCCCTTCTTGCGGATTTCGGACAGCAGGCGAGGAGGAAGCGGTTGCTCGACCTTGTTGGCAACGCGTGGCGTTTCATAGGCCGCGCTCTCCAACGTGTCATTGCAGCCGGCAAGGGCGGCGGCGAAAATCAGAACCAGGGCCGTCGATGTCAAGCGCATGCGCGAACGCTCTTTCCAGGAACACATGTTGAGGCTCAGAACGAGCCAGTCATGCGTAGTTTAGAACTGCTTTCTTCACAAATTATAAACCAATGACGGCCGATTTCCTCAATCGTCTTCCGCCGCTAGTCCTGCAAAGCGGCGGAGTGATGGCAAATTGCCGCAGCAATCCTCTATCTCTCAGAGATTGCGGCCGATATCGAGGAATTTCTGACGACGGTCGGCGCGCAGCTTGTCGCCGCTTTGCGGGGTCAGTTCGGCCAGCGCATTGGCAATCACGTCGCCGGTCGCGCCAATCACCTTTTCCGGGGCGCGATGGGCGCCGCCGACGGGCTCTGGAATGATCGCGTCGATGATGCCGAGACCCTTTAAGTCTTCGGCCGTGATCTTCATGTTGGTCGCTGCTTCCTTGGCGCGGGTCGAGTCGCGCCAGAGGATCGAGGCTGCCCCTTCCGGCGAGATGACCGAATAGATCGCATGCTCGAGCATGTAGACGCGGTTGCCGGTCGCGATCGCGATCGCACCACCCGAGCCGCCTTCGCCGATGACGACGGAAACCATCGGCACCTTCAGCGACAGGCACATCTCGGTGGAGCGTGCGATGGCTTCCGCCTGGCCGCGTTCTTCCGCGCCAACGCCTGGATAGGCGCCGGCCGTGTCGATCAGCGAAATCACCGGCAGACCGAAACGGTCGGCCATTTCCATGACGCGGATCGCCTTGCGGTAACCTTCCGGACGCGGGCTGCCGAAGTTGTGCTTGATGCGCGACTTGGTGTCGTTGCCCTTTTCCTGGCCGATCACGGCGACCGGCTGGCCACGGAAGCGGGCAAGGCCGGCCTGGATGGCGGCGTCTTCGGCAAACTTGCGGTCACCGGCGAGCGGCGTGAATTCGGTGAACAAGGCTTCGGCATAGTCGACGAAATGCGGACGCTGCGGATGGCGCGCGACCTGTGTCTTCTGCCAGGCGTTGAGCTTCGAATAGATCTCCACCATTGCCTCATCGACGCGGCTTTCCAGCCGGCTGATTTCTTCCGAGGTGTCGATGCTCTGGTCCTCTTCCGCGAGTTTCTTCAGTTCGCGGATCTTGGCCTCGAGGTCGGAGATGGGCTTTTCGAAGTCGAGATAGTTGTGCATGAACTCCGTTCCGATCGTTCGTTCCTGGCGCTCGCCGCCCGCAGGAACCGGCTTAGCCGGCTCTAATCGGGGTTTTTGGCCTGTTTTGCAAGGGGGTGGTGTGTATGCACCAGCTGCTGCAGTCGCTCGTCGAGCACATGCGTATAGATTTGTGTCGTTGAAATGTCGCTGTGACCCAGCAGTTCCTGCACGGCGCGAAGATCTGCGCCATTGCCCAGAAGATGGCTTGCGAAGGCGTGTCTAAGCACATGCGGAGACACGGCATTTGCCGATAGACCGGACCTGATCGCCAGCTCCTTCAGCTCGCGCGCAAAGACCTGGCGGGGCAGATGGCCCTCCTTGCTTGCAGCCGGAAACAGGAAGGGGCTGTCGGCCTGGGCGGGGTCTGCCCCCCGAATTTTACCGTATCGGGCAAGTGCCTCGATGGCTGTGCGCGACAACGGCACCAGCCGCTCCTTGTTGCCCTTGCCGCGCACGAGCAGGAAGCGGCCTTCCTGGGTCAGCACCTTCACCGGCAGGGAGACGAGTTCGCTGACGCGCATGCCCGTCGCATAGAGAAGTTCGATGAGGGCAAGCCGCCGGATACGGGCCGGCTGCTCGGGTCCTTCGAGGTCTGCTTCCGCCTCGGCTAACGATAGGAGGCCTGTCACATCCTCGACGCTCAGGACCTTGGGCAGGGGCCTGGATTTCTTCGGTGCATCGAGGATCGCTGTCGGATCATCGCCGCGCATGCCTTCGGCGTAGAGGAACTTGTAGAACTGGCGCATGGCCGACAGTCGTCTGGCCTGGGAGGTCGGCTGGAAGCCTCTGCGGGCGAGATCGGAAAGATAGGCGGCGAGATCCTCGCGCGTCGCTGCCCCAAGGCTCACTTTGCGGCCCGACAGAAAGTCCGAGAGGTCGTTGAGGTCGCGCTCGTAGGAGGCGAGCGTGTTGACGGCTGCCCCCCGCTCCGCGCTCAGCATTTCCAGAAAGGCTTCAACGCGGGCCCGGCTCAGATCCGACATGGTCCAATTCCGTTATTGTTCGACCGGGTTGATCCGCTCGGAGGGAATGCGCACGGTCACGTCCCGTTCCCTGGGTTCGACAAAAACGACGAAGGACCACATCGTGGCATAGACCACACCTACGAGCGTTGCGCAGATGAACAGGAAGCGAAACAAAGTGGGCATCGTCGGTCCTCAACCGGTTCTGGCAATAGATAAGTCGAAACACGCAGTTTACCAAGGCCGGGACAGGGCTCCCGGAAATGCAGCCATGGCTTGACGCTAGCCCTCTATATGTCAATAGGTCATGAAACAGTCGTGAACAGGCCGATGACCGAAACGATCCTCAACCTTGCTCCCAGTCTGGGCGAGCGCGCCAAGGCGGCGCTCGGCAAACGCAATCTCGTTCTCGTCGGCCTGATGGGTGCTGGCAAGTCGGCGATCGGTCGCATCGTCGCCCAGCAGCTCGGTCTGCCTTTCATCGATACCGACACGGAAATCGAGCGCGTCTCGCGCATGACGATTTCCGAACTCTTCGCAGCCTATGGCGAAGAGGAATTCCGCGCTCTGGAAACACGCGTCATCAAGCGGCTGCTTCGGACCGGCCCGCGCGTCGTGTCCACCGGCGGTGGCGCCTTCATCAACGAGAAGACCCGGCGACAGATCGAGCGCGGCGGTCTCTCCATCTGGCTCAATGCAGACCTCGAGGTTCTGTGGGAACGGGTCAACAAGCGGGACCACCGGCCGCTGCTGAAGACGGAAAACCCGAAACAGACGCTGAAGGATCTGATGGACAAGCGCTATCCGATCTATGCGCTCGCGGACATCACCGTCCAGTCGCGCGACGTGCGTAAGGAAGTGATCGCCAACGAGGTTCTGACCTCGGTGATCGAACATATCGGCAAGGACAAGACGCAATGACTAAGGTCGAGACCCTGGAACGCCTGGTGCATGTGCCGCTGGGCGAGCGCTCCTATGACATCCTCATCGGCCCCGGCCTGATGGCGCGCGCCGGTGGTGAGATCACGAGCCGCATCAAGGGCCGCCGTGCCGCGATTGTCACCGACGAGAATGTCGGCGCACTTTACCTCGACAGGCTGATGGACAGTCTGCAGACGGATGGCATCGAGGCCGTATCGGTGACATTGCCGGCCGGCGAAAAGACCAAGAGCTTCGATTATCTCACCAAGGTCTGCGACGTGCTGCTCGAAGCCCGTATCGAGCGCAACGACACGGTGATCGCACTTGGTGGCGGGGTCATCGGCGACCTCACCGGTTTTGCGGCCGGTATCGTGCGTCGCGGTGTGCGCTTCGTGCAGATTCCGACCTCGCTGCTCTCGCAGGTCGACAGCTCCGTCGGCGGCAAGACGGGCATCAATGCCCGGCAGGGCAAGAACCTGGTCGGCATCTTCAACCAGCCGGACCTCGTGCTGGCCGATACCGACGTGCTCGACACGCTGTCGGAGCGCGAATTTCGGGCCGGCTATGCGGAAGTTGCCAAATACGGCCTGATCGACAAGCCCGACTTCTTCGAATGGCTGGAGAATAACTGGCGGGATGTGTTTGCCGGCGGTGCGGCCCGCATCGAGGCGATTGCCGCTTCCTGCCAGGCCAAGGCCGATGTGGTCGCCGCCGACGAGCGCGAGAACGGCCGCCGGGCGCTGCTCAATCTCGGCCATACCTTCGGTCATGCGCTGGAAGCCGCCACCCAGTATGACAGCAGCCGCCTGGTGCATGGCGAGGGTGTCTCGATCGGCATGGTGCTTGCGCATCGCTTCTCGGCGCGCATGAACCTTGTGAGCCCGGATCTTGCGACCCGTGTCGAGGCGCATCTGAAGGCCGTTGGACTGCCGACCTGCATCGCGGAAATCCCCGGCGAGCTGCCGCCGACCGAGGTGCTGATGGATGCCATCGCCCAGGACAAGAAGGTGAAAAGCGGCAAGCTCACCTTCATCCTCACCCGTGGTCTCGGCCAATCCTTCGTGGCGGACGACGTGCCGGCTTCGGAAGTCCAGCGCTTCATCGAGGAGCAGCGAGGCGCATGAGTTCGTCCGTGGGTGTCGTCACGCGTCTTGCCAATGCAGTGGTCCGGGCCATTCTCCGGCTGACCGGCGCCGAGCTGACGACCGAGACGCTGTCAATGAGCCGGCACGAACAGCTGGCGGCCGCGCTGGACGCGCAGCCCCGCGACCGGCAATTGGACAAGGATCAGAAGGACCGGCTCTCCGGGCTGTTCGAACTCGACGAACTCGAGGTCTCCGACGTCATGATCCACCGCATGGCGATGCGCGCCGTCAATGCCGACGATCCGCCGGAGGTGGCGATTCGCACGATCCTCGAAAGCCCCTATACCCGCATGCCCGTCTGGCGCGGTGCGACCGACAACATCATCGGCGTCATCCATGCCCGCGACCTGATCCGGGCGCTGGCCGAGCCCAATGTCGAGCCGCATGATCTCGACATCGTGAAGATCGCGCAGAAGCCGTGGTTCGTGCCCGACACCACCAATCTCAAGGACCAGCTCAACGCCTTCCTGCGCCGCAAGACCCATTTCGCCGTGGTCGTCGACGAATACGGCGAAGTGCAGGGCGTCGTGACGCTCGAAGACATTCTCGAGGAGATCGTTGGCGATATTGCCGACGAGCATGATCTGGAAATCCAGGGTGTGCGCCAGGACAGCGACGGCTCGATCCTGATCGATGGCGGCGTGCCGATCCGCGATCTCAATCGCGCCATGGGCTGGGATCTGCCGGATGAGGAGGCGACGACGATTGCCGGCCTCGTCATCCATGAATCGAAGTCCATACCGGAAGAGCGGCAGGCCTTCACCTTCTACGGCAAGCGCTTTGTCGTCTTGAAGCGGGAAAAGAACCGCATCACCAAGCTGCGCATTCGTCCGCTCGAAGCCGAGGCGCCGCAGGCCCGCGATCAGGCCTGACTGACCAGACTATCGATCTACCAGCGCGTCGGTTCGCCGGGGGCGGCGGGCTCGATCGCCAGCGCATGCAGCCCTGCATCGAGTTCCGGCTTCAGCAGGTCGGTCACGGCCCGGTGGCGGGCAAGGCGGGTCATTCCCTCGAAGGCTGCTGCCACGATGCGAACACGCATATGTGTTTCGCCGGTGCCGGTGATGTCTGGCTGATGGCCGGCATGGTGGTGACTTTCGTCGATCACGACGAGCCTTTCGGGGCTCAAGGCCTCGGTCAGACGGGTCTCGATCCGGCTCTTCACCGACATTGTCTAGCCTCTTGCTGCTGCTTCGCAAAAAGCCCCACAAAGCGCGTAACAAACCGGTTTGTCAATTCTTGTTCGCCCCCATCGCACGCCCCATAATTGCGAGATGAAACTCGACTCGAAATATTTCGATCGGATCCGCACCCGGCGAAAGCGGGAGGCCGAGCCCGAGCAATCCAAACCGGTGTGTCAGTGGGACGGCTGCGAAAAGCCGGGGGTCCATCGCGCGCCGGTGGGACGTCATGCCGAGGGCCAGTTCTTCCTGTTCTGCTTCGAGCACGTGAAGGAATACAACAAGGGCTACAACTATTTCTCCGGCCTCTCCGACACGGAGATCGCACGCTACCAGAAGGAGGCGATCACCGGTCATCGCCCGACCTGGACGGTCGGCGTCAACAAGGCGGCGAAAGCAAGCCCCCTTCACTCCACCATGCGCTCCGGTTCGGCTGCGTCACAGGCGCGCATCAAGGACCCCTTCGGCTTCGTCCAGCAGGGGCGAGGCGGGGCTCCGCGCTATCAGGCGGCGGACCGGAAACTCAAGACGCTGGAGGCGAAAGCGCTTGATACGCTTGGACTTACCGTCAGTTCCACCCCCACCGACATCAAGACCCGCTACAAGGAGCTTGTAAAAAAACACCATCCGGATGCAAATGGCGGAGACAGGGCCTCTGAAGAGCGTTTTCGCGCTGTCATTGAAGCCTACAAATTGTTAAAGCAGGCCGGTTTCTGTTAATCCGAACACATGAGCAGCGACGAATTCGGCCGGACGGCATCGCCTGGCAGGGAGACATGATGAGCAAAATTGAATTGGATATCGCCAACCTGCCCGACACCACCGTTTCGGTCCGCGAGGTTTTCGGCATCGATACGGACATCCGCGTTCCGGCCTATTCCAAGGGCGATGCCTATGTGCCGGATCTCGATCCGGATTATCTCTTCGACCGCGAAACCACCCTCGCCATTCTCGCAGGCTTTGCGCATAACCGCCGTGTGATGGTCTCCGGTTTCCACGGAACCGGCAAGTCGACCCATATCGAGCAGGTCGCAGCCCGCCTCAACTGGCCCTGCGTGCGCGTCAACCTCGACAGCCATGTCAGCCGTATCGACCTCGTCGGCAAGGATGCCATCGTTCTGAAGGACGGCAAGCAGATCACCGAATTCAAGGACGGCATTCTGCCCTGGGCCTACCAGCACAATGTCGCGCTCGTCTTCGACGAATACGATGCCGGCCGCCCGGACGTGATGTTCGTCATCCAGCGCGTTCTGGAAAGCTCGGGCCGCCTGACGCTCCTCGACCAGAGCCGCGTCATCCGTCCTCATCCTGCCTTCCGCCTGTTTGCCACCGCCAACACCGTGGGCCTCGGCGATACGACCGGCCTCTATCACGGCACGCAGCAGATCAACCAAGCGCAGATGGACCGCTGGTCGATCGTGACTACGCTCAACTACCTGCCGCATGACAAGGAAGTCGACATCGTCTCGGCCAAGGTGAAGAGCTTCGGCTCGACCGCCGAGGGTCGCGACACCGTTTCGCGCATGGTCCGCCTCGCTGACCTTACGCGTGCTGCCTTCGTCAATGGCGATCTGTCGACCGTCATGAGCCCGCGTACCGTCATCACCTGGGCCGAAAATGCCGAGATCTTCGGTGATGTCGCCTTCGCCTTCCGGGTCACCTTCCTCAACAAGTGCGACGAACTCGAGCGCACGCTGGTGGCCGAGCAGTATCAGCGCGCCTTCGGCGTGGAACTCAAGGAAAGTGCGGCCAATATCGTACTCGGCGCATAAGGACTGAGAAGCATGGCAGGGCGCGGCGACAATTCGAAGGCCAAGGCCGGCGGCGGGGTGGACATGGAGCCGATGCGCCGTGCCATCACCGGCTGCGTGCGTTCGATCGCGGGCGATCCGCAGGTCGAGGTCGCCTTTGCCAATGAACGTCCGGGACTGGCCGGCGAGCGGATCCGCCTGCCGGAACTGTCCAAGCGTCCGACGGCCCATGAACTCGCCGTGACCCGCGGTCTCGGGGACTCGATGGCGCTGAGGCTCGCCTGCCACGACCAGAAGATCCATGCGAGCATGGCACCGCAGGGTGCCGATGCCCGTGCCATCTTCGATGCGGTCGAGCAGGCGCGTGTGGAATCGCTCGGCTCGCTGCGCATGCCGGGTGTCGCCTCCAACATCCAGTCGATGAACACCGAGAAATACGCGAAAGCCAATTTCTCGACGATCAGCCGTCAGGAAGATGCGCCGATCGGCGAAGCCGTCGCCATGCTGGTGCGCGAAAAGCTCACCGGCCAGAAGGCGCCGGAAACCGCCGGCAAGGTGCTCGACCTCTGGCGCCCGTTCATCGAGGACAAGGCCGGTGCCGACCTCGACAATCTCGCCAATGTCATCGAAGACCAGCAGGCCTTTTCCCGGGTGATCCGCCACATGCTGTCGGCCATGGAGATGGCCGAGGACATGGGCGACGACCAGGAGCAAAGTGAAGACGAGCAGTCGACCGACGAGGAGCAGCCGCGCAGCGGCGAGCAGGACCAGGAGACCTCCGAAGAAGAGGCCGGCCAGGATTCGGCGCCTGCCGAAGAAAGCGAAGCCTCGCAGGAGCAGCTCGACGACGGCGAAATGGATGGGGCCGAGATCTCCGAAGAGGAGATGTCGGACGAGGGCGACGACGACAGCGAAACGCCCGGCGAAATGCGCCGGCCCGCGACCCCCTTCGACGATTTCAACGAGAAGGTCGACTACAAGATCTTCACCCAGGAATTCGACGAGGAGATCACTGCGGAAGAGCTTTGCGACGAGGCCGAGCTCGACCGGCTGCGTGCCTTCCTCGACAAGCAGCTCGCCCATCTGCAGGGCGCCGTCGGCCGGCTTGCAAACCGCCTGCAGCGCCGCCTGATGGCGCAGCAGAACCGCTCCTGGGAATTCGATCTGGAAGAGGGATACCTCGATCCGGCGCGTCTCACCCGCCTGATCATCGACCCGATGCAGCCGCTCTCCTTCAAGAAGGAGAAGGACACCAAGTTCCGCGATACGGTGGTGACGCTGGTCATCGACAATTCCGGCTCGATGCGCGGTCGCCCGATCACGGTCGCCGCCTCCTGCGCCGACATTCTTGCCCGCACGCTGGAACGCTGCGGCGTCAAGGTCGAGATCCTCGGCTTCACCACCAAGGCCTGGAAGGGCGGACAGGGCCGCGAGAAGTGGCTCGCCAGCGGCAAGCCGCCGGCACCCGGTCGCCTCAACGATCTGCGCCATATCATCTACAAGTCGGCAGATGCGCCGTGGCGCCGTGCGCGCCGCAATCTCGGCCTGATGATGCGCGAGGGCCTGCTCAAGGAAAACATCGACGGCGAGGCGCTGATGTGGGCGCATAACCGCCTGATCGGTCGCCGCGAGCAGCGCAAGATCCTGATGATGATCTCGGACGGTGCGCCGGTCGACGATTCGACGCTGTCGGTGAACCCCGGCAATTATCTCGAGCGGCATCTGCGTGCCGTCATCGACCAGATCGAAACGCGTTCGCCGGTCGAACTGCTGGCGATCGGTATCGGCCACGACGTCACGCGTTACTACCGCCGCGCCGTCACCATCGTCGATGCCGACGAGCTGGCAGGCGCCATGACCGAGCAGCTCGCCTCGCTGTTCGAGGAGCAGCCCTCCGGTGGCTCGGGTCGGGCCCGCCTGCGTGCCTGAGCGGTCGACCTCTCGGCGTCATCTTGGCCTGAGCTGCGCGCTTGTCGGCCTGCTTGCGCTCTCCGCCTGTACGCCGGCTATCATCCCGCCCGGACAGACGCTGTCCATCCCGGTCGAAAGCGACGTGATTGCGGAGCTTGGCGGCAATCCGACGCTGGCACCCGGTCTCACTTTCCTCGGCGGCATAGAGCTCTCCTCCTCCGAGCCGCTCTTCGGTGCCTTTTCCTCGATCCGTTTCCTCGATGGTCAGCGCTTCATCGGCGTGTTCGACACGGGCTACTGGATAGAGGGGCAGATTGCCCGCGATGCCGAGGGGCGGCTTGTGGGCGTCGACACTGTGAAGCTTGCGCCGCTTCTGGATGCCACCGGACGCGAAAGCCCGAGCAAGTTTTTTGCCGATGCGGAAAGTCTGGCGCTTGACGGTGATCGCGCTCTGGTCGGCTTCGAACAGCGCCATCGGGTGGTTGCCTATGCGCCTGTCAGCGATCTCGGCAAGGCCGTGCCGTCACAACCGATCGCCTTCCCCTTCGATCTCGATGTCCTGCGCAGCAATGGCGGCTTCGAGGCGCTGGCCGTGGCGCCTGCCGACAGCCCGCTCGCCGGGGCGCTCGTGGCGATCTCCGAAAAGAGCTTCGACGAGAACGGCAACATCTATGCCGCAATCGTCGGCGGCCCGCTTGCGGGTGCCTTCAGCGTCCGCCCGCATGATGAGTTCGACATCACCGACGCGACCTTCCTGCCGGGTGGCGATCTCCTGCTGCTCGAGCGGCGGTTCACCATCGCCAGGGGTGTCGGCATGCGCTTGCGCCGCATCGACGGAGCAAGCCTTAAAGCCGGCGCGGTGGTCGATGGCGAGATCCTGTTGGAGGCCAATTATCGCTCGCAGATCGACAATATGGAAGGCATCGACGCCATCCGCGAGCCGGATGGTTCCGTCCGCCTGATCGTCGTGTCCGATGACAATCATTCGATCCTGCAGCGAACCCTGATGCTCGAATTCCGGCTCGCCGCGCCGCAGACCTGACCCATTTCAGGCCCCCTGACATGAGAAAGCCCCGGTCTCCCGGGGCTTGTATCTCTCTATGCGGATCTCTCTCTGATCAGGCCGGGCGCTGCGCCGAGGGCACCGGACGGACGACGCTCATCAGCGCGCCATAGGGCAGAAGCATGATCACGCCGATCAGCATCTTCACGCCGAAGTCGGCGATCGCCCAGGAGATCCAGCGGGGCGCTTCTGCGCTCATCACACCCAGGATCGGCGCGGCTGCGATCGCGAAATCGTCGTTCGGGCCAATGAAGCCGAAGGCGGGGGCAAAGGACAGGGAGAAGAAGATCGCCGTATCGAGTGCCGAACCCAAAAGCGAGCCGATGAGCGGCGCCTTCCACCAGGACTGCTGGCGCAGTCTGTTAAAGACGGAGATGTCGAGGAGCTGTCCGACCAGGAAGGCCGTGCCCGAGGCAACGGCGATGCGCGGGGTGGCGAGCAGGATCGACAGGAGAACGCCGGCGATGAAGCCGACCAGAACCACGCGACGGGCCGCCTGCGGGCCGAACTGCCGGTTGGTCAGGTCGGTGACGAGGAAGGCGATCGGATAGGTGAAGGCGCCGAAGGTGAGAAGGTCGGCGAGATTGATGCCTGCCAGCATGCCGTTGACGGGATACTGGACCAGGAAGTTCGAGGCGACCACGACGGCCGTCATCAGCAGGCTGTAAATCAGGAATGCGCGTGCGTTCAGCACTTTTTTATCCTGGGTGATGCCACCAGTTGGAGGAACGATACTGTGTGCGGGAGGGGCATGGGGGCGTCAGCCCGCCGTGCTCACCTCAAACGAAAAGGCTTGCCCGGAGATCCGGCCAAGCCTTTCGAAAGCCTATTCCGGTGCGCGCTATTAAGCGGCTTCGGCAGTCTTCTTGACGATCTGGCGACGCAGCAGACGAGCGCGCATGCTCAGTTCGTTTTCCGAAGCCTTCAGAAGGAAGGCGTCGAGACCACCGCGATGCTCGACCGAGCGCAGGGCTGCAGCCGAAACGCGCAGGCGGAAGCGCTGGTTCAGAGCGTCCGAGATCAGCGTGACGTCGCAGAGGTTCGGCAGGAACCGGCGCTTGGTCTTGTTGTTCGCGTGGCTGACGTTGTTGCCCGTCTGGACGCCCTTGCCGGTCAATTCGCAACTGCGGGACATGGTACACCTATTGTTTTTCTAGGCCATCGCATCGCTCCCGGCCAAATGCCGGCGAGGCAATCCAACAGCGTCTGATTGGAAAGTTGCGGTTCTATAGTCAGTGAGAACCGGCGCGTCAAGCCAAACCTTGGATTTTCCGGGCGGCCAGGACGCTCTAGGATATTTTCTTGCCACAGTCCATCGCGACACTGCATTTTCGATCAGGCCGGAGTTCCGGCACCAACCCATCTGGAGATGGCGTCTTGCGTTTCACCGGCCTTGCCCTTGCCTTCCTCGCTGTGATGCCTGTCTCGGCTGGCGCGACGGATTATCGCTACGACACGAGCTACAGCGTCGCACTCGGGATCCTGCCGATTGCACGCATGACCTTCCAGACCGAAGTTGCCTCCGATCGCTATACCATATCGGGGCAATTCCATTCGTCGGGTCTGGTCGACATCGTCCGCGAGGTCGCCGCCAAGAGCACGGTGACGGGAACGCTGGCCGGCGGTCGCATGCAGCCGCAGCGCTACGCGCTGGACTACAAGAGCGGCAAGCGCGCCAGCACCTATGAAGTTCTCTTCTCCGGCGGCAATGTCGTGGAGACCAAGGTCACGCCGGAGCGTCCGAAGCCGGAGACCTGGGTGCCCGTTCAGCCTGCAGACCTGAAATCGGTTCTCGATCCGATCGGGGCCTTGCTCATCCCCGGCGATGCGGATGTCTGTTCCCAGACTTTGCCGGTCTATGACGGCGAAAGCCGCATGGATCTCGTGCTCTCGCCCAACCGTTCTGAACGCTTCTCGGCCGGCAGCGCCGAGGGCGAGGCCATCGTCTGTTCGGTGCGCTACGTGCCGAAGTCCGGATATCGTAAAGGGCGCAAGGATATCGAGTATCTGAAGTCGGTGACCGGAATGGAGATCTGGTTTGCCAAGACTGCGACGCTGCAGCTATATGCTCCTGTCTATGCGAAGATCCCGACGCGCTACGGGACGGTGCATGTGACCGCAGAAAAATTCGACGGATAGTGTTTGCGGGCATGCCCCGCATCAGGGGATTTCATGAAGACCAAGGCAACGCTGATCGGGTTCACCGCGATCCTGATGTGGTCCTTCCTCGCGCTGATGACGGCGGCCTCGGGCACCATGCCTCCCTTCCAGCTTTCGGCGATCACGTTTGCGATCGGCAGTCTTCCCGGCATTCTTCTGTGCATCGCCCGGCCGGAGCGGCTGAAGGAGTTGCGCCAGCCGCCGAAGGTCTGGCTTGCCGGTGTGGGCGGTCTCTTCGGCTATCACTTCCTCTACTTCACGGCCCTTCGCAACGCACCGGCCGTCGAGGCGGGGCTGATTGCTTATCTCTGGCCGCTCTTGATCGTCGTCGGCTCGGCGCTGCTGCCGGGCGAGAAGCTCCGCTGGCATCACATCGTCGGTGCGCTTTGCGGCCTGGCAGGCACTGCGCTGATCGTCGGCAAGAACGGCTTCGCCTTCGATCCGGCCTACGGCCTCGGCTATTTCACCGCCTTCCTCTGCGCCTTCACCTGGGCTGCCTATTCGCTGGTGAGCCGCAAGTTCGAGAAGGTCTCGACCGATGTGGTGACAGGCTTCTGCCTCGCCACGTCGATCCTGTCCCTCGTCTGCCACCTGGCGCTCGAAACCACCGTCTGGCCCGAGAATATGTCCCAGTGGGCAGCCGTGATCGGGCTCGGTCTGCTGCCGGTCGGGCTTGCCTTCTATGTCTGGGACTATGGCGTGAAGAACGGCGATATCCAGATCCTCGGCGCCTCCAGCTATGCGGCGCCGCTGCTCTCGACGCTGATCCTGATCATTTTTGGGTTCGGCGACCTTAGCGTCAGAATTGGCCTGTCATGTCTGCTGATCACCGGTGGCGCTGTGCTCGCTGCTCGCGATATGGTCTTCCGAAACAAGGAACGGGCGACCTGACGGGAGATTGAATGACTGCTGCGACCGGTATCCTCTGGCTCTCGGTCGCGCTCGGCACCAGTTATCTCTGGATCCTGCCGCGTGAGAAGACCGTTTTCCGGGCGGTCTGGAAGACGCTGCCCGTCCTCCTCTTGTCGCTTTATGCGTTTCTGGTTGGCGCCCATTCCCTGCTCGTCGTCGCCCTGCTGCTCGGCGCCGCTGGTGACTGGTCGCTCGCCTTTGAGGGTGATCGTGCTTTCCTGGGCGGAGTGACCGCCTTTCTTGCCGCGCATATCGCCTATGTCGCGCTGCTTCTGACCATCAGCGAGCCCGCAATCGCCTTTGGGGAGGTCTGGAGACTTGCCGCAGGAGCCGTTGTTGCGCTTCTCACCTTTTCCGTGCTCGTGCGCATCTGGAAGCCCGCCGGTCGACTGGCGCTACCGATCGGCCTCTATGTCCTGTTGTTCATGGTGCTGGTCTGGCTGACGCTCGGCCTTCGAAATCCATACGCCTTTGTCGGGGCCGCGCTTTTCATCCTGTCGGATATCGTGTTGACGATCCGGAAATACTGGACGGGTCCCGACCATCCGATCGATGGTGCTGCGGCCTATTTCGTCTGGGTCAGCTACTTTAGCGCTCAGGTCATCCTGACGCTGACACTCAGCGAAGCCTGACCCTGCCTCAGCGCCCGGGTGCCCAGCCGGGAGGGGCCATCTCGAAGACCGAGAAGTCGAAGCCCGGTGCCACCGTGCAGCCGACAAGGGTGAAATCACCGAGGCTTTCGGCTGCCTGCCACTCGTCCGCATCGATGATCGCCTGCGGTCTTTGCCCTGCGGCAAGGTCGAGGCCGAGGATCACGGTTTCCTGCTTCACGCCGTCCTTCGAGCGATGCAGCGCAAGCGGCGCGCCGGCATAGTAGTGCCAGGCTTCCGCAGCATCCTTCACCTTGTGCCAGTGGGATCGCTCTCCGGCTTCCAGGAGATAGTAGATCGCGGTCGAATGGCCGCGCGGACCACCGTGTTCGTCGCGATAGGTTTCCACATACCAGCCGCCCTCGGGATGGCGTTGCATGCCGAGGGTTTCGATGATGTGCTTTGCCTGCATCAGAACGTGTCCTTGCGCTTGCGGATCTCTGCGAAAACGGCCTCGTTGGTGGCGTCCACCATGCCGAGCGTCTTGCGTATATCCGGGTCGCCGGCGCGCAGGAAGGGGTTGGTTTCCTTCTCCAGTCCGATCGTCGTCGGGATGGTGAAGTCGCCCCGCTTGCGCTGCACGTCGATCAGCTCGACGCGTGATTTCAGGCGCATGTTTTCCGGATCGACCGTCAGGGCAAAGCGCGCATTGGCAAGCGTGTATTCATGGCCGAAATAGACGATGGTTTCGTCCGGCAGGGCCGCCAGCTTCTGCAGGGATTGCCACATGTCCATGGCCGAGCGCTCGAACAGGCGGCCGCAACCGAGTGCAAAGAGCGTGTCGGCGGCAAAGAGCAGCATGTCCTCCGGCAGATGATAACAGACATGCCCTGCGGTGTGGCCCGGCGTCTCGATCACCCGCACCGGCCGGTTGCCGAAGGTGAATTCGTCGCCATCGCCCACCGTCCGGTCAATGCCGGGAATGGCTGCCGCCTCGTTGCGCGGACCGATGATCTCGCAGCCGTATTTCTCCTTCAGCGCCAGATTGGCTTCGACATGGTCGCCATGGTGGTGGGTGGTGAAGATATGGGTGATCGTCCACCCGCGCTTCTCCGCCGCCTTGACGATCGGATCGAGTTCCGGCGCGTCGATCGATGCCGTCTGTCCGGTCTCCGGGCAATGGAGAAGTACGCCGAAGTTGTCACTTCGGCAGAGGAATACTTCGATCTGCAGTGATTTCATTGTTGGTCCGCTTTTTTATGTCCCGCCTCGTTGTCGCGAATGTAGCCCCTCGCGGCTTGAACTCCAAGGATGGGCTGCTAACAATAAGTTCATGCATGTCGATATCGTCGATCTGAGGCAGTTCTATTACACGATGCTCGGTCGCGTGGCGGAGCAGTCGATCGCGCTGGCGCTTTCCTCCGTCTGGGCCCGCCTGCCTCAGGAACGGCTGGTCGGGATCGGTTACTGCATTCCCTTTCTCGAACGCTTCCGCGCCGATACCGAGCGTACCATGGCCTTCATGCCGGCCGGGCAGGGGGCGGTGAACTGGCCGGTGGGCGAGCCTTCGGCCACGGCGCTGGTCTTCGACGAGGAACTGCCCTTGCCGGACAGCTCCGTCGACCGGGTGCTGATGGTGCATTCGCTGGAATTTGCCGAAAACCCGCGCGAGACCTTGAAAGAGATCTGGCGGGTGCTTGCCCCCGGCGGGCGCCTTGTCATCGTCGTGCCGAACCGGCGTGGCGTCTGGGCGCGTATGGAGCACACGCCCTTCGGCTCCGGCCGGCCCTATTCGCGCAGCCAGCTGACGCTGTTGTTGCGCGAAACCAATTTCACCCCCGGCGCCTCGGCCGAGGCCCTGTTCTTCCCGCCGTCGAAGATCCGGGCGATCCTGAGGCTGCGGCGCGGTTTCGAGCGTCTCGGGCGTATCCTCTGGCCCGCCTTTTCCGGCGTCATCGTCGTCGAGGCGCAGAAGAGGCTCTATCAGGGGTTGCCGGTCGCGTCCCGCGCCTCCCGCCGCGTCTTTGCGCCGGTTCTGGCCCCCCAGGGTGTGCCGACCACGCGAAACCTGCCGCCTGCCGTCTGAGCAGCTGTCGTGTCCAGGACTTTCTCGACAGGCTGCGGCGCCCGCCCGCCTCGACAAACCTTGCTTTCCGCAGTAATCACAGGCGCATGTAAAGGGCGACCGCGTGTCGCCCGACGCCGGGAATGAGCCTCATGAACGCCTCGACAAAGCCGGTACCCCGACCCGGGGTCATGGAGATCGCCGCCTATGTTCCGGGCAAGGAACATGCGGGCGGTGTCACGCGCGTCTACAAGCTCTCCTCCAACGAGACGCCGCTTGGCCCAAGCCCCAGGGCCACCGAAGCCTTTCAGGCTGCAGCGGCCAAGCTCGAACTCTATCCCGACGGGCAGGCCCGCATGCTGCGCGATGCGATCGCAGAGTTGCACGGGCTGAACCCCGCCAACATCCTCTGCGGCAATGGCTCGGGCGAGCTGCTGGCGCTGCTGGCCAATATCTATCTCGGTCCGGGCGACGAGGCCATCATCACCGAGCATGGCTTCCTGCTCTATCGCATCCAGATCCTGGCTGCCGGCGGCACGCCGGTCACGGTGCCCGAAACCGATCGGCGGGTCGATGTCGATGCGATCCTCGGCGCCATCACCGAGCGGACGAAGATCGTCTTCCTGACCAATCCAGGCAATCCGACCGGCACCTATGTGCCCGATGCGGAGATCGCGCGCCTGCAGGCGGCCTTGCCGCCGCATGTCATTCTCGTGCTCGATGCGGCCTATGCCGAATATGTCCGCCGCAACGACTATGAGGCCGGCATCGCGCTCGTCTCGGCCAACCGCAATGTCGTGATGACCCGCACCTTCGCCAAGGTCTACGGGCTTGCGGCGTTGCGCATCGGCTGGATCTACGGCCCGTCCGAGATCATCGACGCGATGAACCGGGTGCGCGGACCGTTCAACATCAACACACCGGCGCTCTTCGCCGGGGCCGCCGCAATGCGCGATCAGGCGCATGTGGCCAAGGCCATCGAGCACAATCAGGTCTGGCTTGCACGGGTCTCGGATGCGCTCACGGCAATCGGCCTCGAAGTTACCCCTTCGGTCACCAATTTCATCCTGATCCACTTCCCCGACCGGGACGGAAAGCGCGCGGCCGATGCCGATCTCTTCCTGACTTCGCGCGGCTTCGTCTTGCGCGCCGTCGCGTCCTATGGTTTTCCCAATGCACTCCGCATGACGATCGGCAGCGAGGACGCCAATACCGGCGTGATCGCTGCCCTCACCGAATTCATGGAACGCACGTGATGTCTGAAATCCTGTTCAACCGCATCGCTCTGATCGGCATCGGCCTGATCGGCTCGTCGATCGCCCGCGACGTCAAGAAGCTCGGCCTGGCGAAGGATGTGGTCATCTCGACCCGCAGCCTCGACACGCTGAAGCGGGCGGAGGAGCTGGAGCTCGGCACGGCCTATGTCGCCTCGGCTGCAGACGCGGTCAAGGATGCCGACCTCGTCATCGTCTCCGTGCCGGTCGGTGCCTCTGAAGCGGTCGCCCAGCAGATCGCCGCGAACCTGAAGCCCGGTGCGATCGTCACCGATGTCGGCTCGACCAAGGCTTCCGTCATCGCGCAAATGGCGCCGCATATGCCCGAAGGCGTGCATTTCATCCCTGGCCACCCGCTGGCGGGCACGGAAAAATCCGGTCCGGATGCCGGCTTTGCCGGTCTGTTCAAGGGCCGCTGGTGTATCTTCACGCCGCTCGAAGGCACGGATCCCCAGGCGCTTTCCCGTCTGCGTGGGTTCTGGGAGGCACTCGGCTCGCGTTGCGACGAGATGGATCCGCAGCACCACGACAAGGTGCTCGCCATCGTCTCGCACCTGCCGCATATCATCGCCTACAACATCGTCGGCACGGCCGACGATCTGGAGACGGTGACGGAATCGGAAGTCATCAAGTACTCCGCCTCGGGCTTCCGTGATTTCACGCGTCTCGCCGCCTCCGATCCGACCATGTGGCGGGATGTCTGCCTGCACAACAAGGATGCGATCCTGGAAATGCTGGCGCGCTTTTCGGAAGACCTCGCCTATCTGCAGCGGGCGATCCGCTGGGGTGAGGGCGACAAGCTGTTCGAGCTGTTCTCGCGCACCCGCACCATTCGCCGCTCGATCGTCCAGGCCGGCCAGGATGTCGACGTGCCGGACTTCGGCCGACACGCGCTCGACAAGTGACCGTTCCCCGTCGCTGTTTCAGAGCGGCGGGATCTGGCCGAGCGGGATGAAACCGAGCATGGCCACGCCGTTCTCGATGGTAATCTCGGCTTCGCTGTCGTCGCGGCCGAAAGCAAGTGCTCTGAGCACATTTGCAATGTTGTCGATCATGTCGGCCTGCTCGGGATAAGCCGTCTTCATGGCATCTCGCCAGGCGCCGATCTGCTCGATCTCCACCTTGATGCGGCCGGAAACCAGTCCGTCGTCACCCACCTGGAAGGGGCCGTTGAGCGTCAGCACCCGGCCTTCGCCGAGATCGATGACCATGCGGCGGATCTCGCCCCGGGTGCCGTAGAGCTTCTGCTCCTGCGCCACGCGCGGGTCCAGCAGGCCGCCCTTGTCGGCAAAGGTGGCGTCAAGGCTTGCGGAAATCGGCGGCAGGGCGATCCTGGTGCCGTCGAGCGAGACCGAGACGTCGCGCACCAGCGTCGCATAGTCGAGATTGCCTTCGTTCTGGCGGACATGCGACTGGGCGCTCGGGGCCGTCACCTGCAATTGCAGGCTGGAGACCGTCGATGTCACCGTCGCGTTCAACCCCTCCATGACCAGCGAACTGCGCGAAAGGCCAGACAGGCCGATGCGGAAGCTCGACTGCATGTTGGTCCAGTCGAGGGCCGTGTTGAGACCGAGGGCCGAGCGGATTTCGGCCGGTCCGTCCATCTCCCAGACGATATGGCCGGGATTGTAGATCTGGGCGGCTGCGCGCACGGGGCCGAAGGAGGCCGCGACACCCTGGAAATGATCGTCGAAGGCCAGTCCCGAGCAGTTGAGGCGGAAGCGGAAGGGATAGCCGCCCATCGTCGCGTCCTGGCAGGTTGCGGTGATGCCGGCCGGATTTCCGCCACCGAAGAAGGCCAGGATGCGCTTCTTCAGAAATTCCGCAGCGAAATACCATCCGACGCTATAGACAGCGATGACGAGGACGATCAAAACGCCGAGCCGAACAACCTTGCGGCTGATCGTGCTTTCGGGCGCGGTCGACATGGCCATGGGATGCTCCTCGTTGCGGTCACTTCACGTGTTTTGGATTGGCGTGGGATATGGACGAATTTTGGGTCTTTGGCTACGGCTCGCTGATGTGGAACCCCGGGTTTCCCTATGAGGAACGGGTGCTTGCCCGCATTGGTGGCTATCGTCGATCTCTCTGCGTGCGTTCCTATGTGCATCGCGGCACCGAGGAACGTCCCGGTCTCGTGCTCGGACTGGACCGCGGCGGCTCCTGCAAGGGCGTTGCGTTCCGAGTCCTTCCCTCCGACTGGCAGTCGACGGTCGATTATCTGCGCGAACGCGAGCTTGTCACCAGCGTCTACCTCGAACGGCAGGTCCGCACGACACTGGCCGACGGCCGCACCGTCCGGGCGCTCACCTACGTCATCGACCGGGCCCATCCACAATATGCGGGCGCCATCACGGTCGAGGAAGCGGCGCGGATCGTCGAAAGCGCCGTTGGCCGCTCGGGACCCAATCCTGTCTATGTCGCCAACACCGTTTCCCACATGCGCGAACTCGGTATCCGCGACCACTGGCTCGAAAGCGTTGCAGCCACCATTACGGTCGATCCGGCCTGAGGCTGGACCCTTCCTTGGCAAACGCGCTCAGAGCGCTCCGAGTTCCTTGAGCCGGTTGACGGCTGTCGGAGGCAGGGGCAGATGCGGGTTTTCCTTTGCCGTCTTCACCAGAAGCTCGTCGCTGGCCGCTTCCAGCTGTCGCATCAGCGTCTCGTGGAAGACATCCGGATCGAGCCCAGGCTGAATCGGCGGCAGGATGCGCACGGTGAAATGGCCGGGAAAGCGCAGGAACTTGCGACGCGGCCAGAACAGGCCGGGATGCATGGCAACGGGTACGACGGGCACGTTGATGTCGCGGTAGAGGCGGGCGATCCCGTATTTGTATTCCGGTGCAGCACCCGGCGGGCGGCGGGTGCCTTCGGGATAGATGATCAGCTGGCGGCCATTGGCCATTTCCATCTTGGTGCGCTCGATCACCTGCGCCATCACCTTGCCCTTGGCGCCGCGATTGACCGGGATCATCCGCTGTTTGGCGACATACCAGCCGAAGATCGGGATCCACATCAGCTCGCGTTTGAGGATGTAGACCGGATCATCCAGCCAGGGGAGGAGCGCATAGGTGTCCCAGAAGGATTGATGCTTCGGCGCCAGAATGTAGCCGCCATTCTTCGGAATATTCTCCAAGCCCTCGACGGTGAAGGTCGTGCCGACGATCTTCTCCATCAGCCAGTGGTTTGCGCGCGCCCAATCCTTCGGCACGAAGAACGCCTTCTTGCGGGGCAGCAGGAAGTAGATCGGGAACAGCACGATCATCCGGATGATCATGTTGGCATAGAAGGCGGTGTTGAAGATGACGGAACGCAAGGCAATCATGATGTGGGGCTCTCGAGGGCGGGCGAAGACGTCCTTAGAGGAAAAGTCCCGTCAGCAAAAGCGCTCACATGCGCTGAAGCGTCAGGAGCTGCGGCCAGATTCGGTGATTTCGCCTTCCGGACGCAGGCCCTGGTCCCGGCTCCAGCCTGTCAGGCCCCGGAGATAGGCGATGACGGTCTTGCCGTATTCGGCGAGCATGGTGCGCATCGCGTCCGGCTCGCTGTACCAGGCGCGGGTCTTCAGATCGGCGTTGACCACGGGATAGCCGATGAACTGGGTGTCCGGATCGCTGCGGCGTAGCTCCATCAGGCTGCGGGCGAGATGGTAGTTGCTGGTGACCACGAGAACGGATTTGTATCCCTTGTCACGGATCCAGATCGCCGTCTCGTTGGCATTGCCGATCGTGTCGATGGCGCCGTAGCCGATGTCGACGCAGCATGCGAAAAGGTCGGGTGAGGTACGCGTGGTCTTGCGGATCTGGCTGGCCGTCGTTGTCGGGTTGACGCCCGAAATCAGCAGGCGCTCGCCATAGCCTCGCTTCAAAAGGTCGATCGCCTGTTCGATGCGCTGGTATCCACCCGTCAGAACGACGATCGCATCGGCCTTCGCCGTCTCGGGCGGACGCATGCTGGTGACCGAATCAGCGAAGATCAGAAAGCCGGCAACGAGCACAGCGACACAGAGAATGACCATCATGCCGCCATAGCGCAAAGCCCTGCGAATCATACCGTTTCGCGCAAACAGGCCGCCGCCCGAACGGGTCCGGCCGCCGTCACGCAACGGTTGATTTGGCGTCATGCGATCCATGCTCATTGCCCGTGAATAGCCGGGATTTCTCACAGCGAACAGGCGGCTTTATGGCAAGTCAACATACGAGATTTCGTCAGTCGTCCAGCAGGCCGTCGGTGCGGGCCGGGTCGGAGCGGATCAGATCGATCTCGTAAATCGTGCGCATGACCGTAATTCGCGCCGTGATCGTGGTCAAAAGAGCGATGACGATCATGGTGGCGAAGATACCGAGATAGCCGCCCCAGCCGATCGTGAAGGTGCCGAAAAGGGCCGTCGCCTGGTCGCTCTGCGGCGTCGCCAGCGAACGGCTCTGCCAGAAGCTCGCCAGCGCAAAGAAGACCGCGGCAAGAAAACCGCCGGCCGCCGCGCCCTTGAGGCTGATCTTCAGGAAGTGCTTCTGGAATTCCTGGGCAACGAAGCTTCCCTCGGCGCCGACGACGTGCAGCACCTCGATGATATGACGATTGCCCGACAGTGCGCCGCGCGTCGCAAAGACAACCGTCAGCACCATCGCGGTGAAAACCAGGACCAGAATGCCGGAGCCGATCAGCACGGTTGTTCTGGCCATCTGCACCAGCCGATCGACCCAGGTGCGGTGGTCGTCGAGGAAGGCCTGCGGCACCTCCTCCTTCAGAAGGGCGCGCATGGCCTCGAAATCAGGCGGATTGGTCTCGTCGATCGTGATGACGATCAGCCGCGGCACGGGCAGGTCTTCGAGGTTAAGGCCCGTTCCGAGCCAGGGTTCGAGAAGGCGGGCGGTGGCGCTGTCGTCCATGATCTGGCCGTCGCGGGTCCCGACAAAGGTGAGCGCCAGATCGCGTGCCTTGACGAGGGCCGCACCCATGTCGAGACCGTCCTCCGGCTTGATCTGGATGGTGATCTCGCGTGAGATCTGGCTCTGCCAGCCGGCGGCGGTGGCGCGCACCATGGAGACTGCACCGAGCGTCAGGCAGGCGAGGAAGGCCATGATGGCGATCACCACCATCAGGGCATTGCCCTGAATGTTGGAGGGCGGCAGGATCGGTCCCGTCGGCCGCACCGTCATTTCGACGCGGCGCTTCTTCTGGCCCGGGGTCTGGACTGCACTCTGATTCGCGTTCGGGGGGATCTCATTCATAGATGTCGAGCCGCCCGTCGGTGAGGATCATCCGGCGCGCATCCACCTGGTCCATCAGGGCCAGATCGTGGGTGGCAATCACCACTGCCGTGCCGAGACGGTTCAATTCCAGGAAGAGGCTCAGGAGGCGACGGGCCATCGGCGGATCGACATTGCCTGTCGGCTCGTCGGCGAGCAGGATCTCCGGTCGGTCGATCAGGGCGCGGGCAATCGCCACACGCTGCTTCTCGCCGCCTGACAGCACCGGTGGGAGCACGTTGATGCGCTCGCCGAGGCCAACCCATTTCAGGAGTTCGATGACGTCCTGCCGGTAGGTCTGCTCGGCCTTGCCGCGCACGCGCAGCGGCAGCGCCACATTCTCGTAGGTCGTCAGGTGGTCGAGCAGGCGAAAATCCTGGAAGACGATGCCGACCCGGCGGCGCAGCATCGGCAGCTCGCTGCGGGGGATGCTGGTGATGTCGCGGCCGAAGCTGCGGATCAGTCCCCGCGTCGGCTGCAACGACATGAACAACAGACGCAGCAGGGTCGTCTTGCCCGCACCCGACGGGCCGGTCAGGAACTGGAAGGATCCCTTCGGCAGGTCGAAGGTCAGGTCGCGGAGGATCTCCGGTCCCATCCCATAGCGCAGGCCGACATTTTCGAAATGGATCAAAGGGGGCCCAGTCTGACGTGTCCGAGGTCTGGGGCTCGTAAACGAAGATCGTCAACGGCCGGTAAACATGCTCCGGGACCCGGGGCTTTGCAGCCCGTCTTTCCGAAGCATTAACCATTTGAATTTACGTCTGGAGAGGATTCGTTTCAACCGCCGAGTTTCGGGGTATCCGATTTTGGCTGTGCGAAAGGTGCGCATCATGAGCGCTTTCCGTTACCAGAAGCAGGCTCCAGCTGCAGACCTTGATCTCCTGCCGCCGGATCGTGCCCGCAGGCGCATAGAACCGCTCAACCAGCGTGCTGCCCGTGCCGACGTCGTCGACGCGCAATTCGTGACGGTTCGCGAGACCCCGAAGCCAGCGTCGCGTCCGGCCGGTGCGCCTGTCCCCGAGCCTGTTTCGTCCGGCATCACCCAGGGCATGCGCCTGCTCGTCGATGCGATTGAGGCACGGCTGCAGCGGCTCTCCGATGTCGCCTTTTCGCTTCTGGTTGCCATCGCTTTCGTGACGATCTTCTCCGTTGCCGGCCAGCTGGTGTTTGGCGGTGACGAACATCCCGAAATTGCCGCCAAGCCGCTCGACTTCACCCATGTGAATCTCACTGCCCAGGATCGCAACGGCATGCGCGTGCTGCTTCTCAATGCGATCGTCGAAAATCGCACGGCACGGGAAATCTCGCTTCCGAAGCTTCGCGCCGATCTTCTGATCGACGGGCAGGTGATCGCCAGCACCTATATCGAGCCGCCGGCCGACAGTCTCGATGGGGGCGAAAGCCGCGGGATCGTCACCCGTCTCCAGCATCCTGGTGGAAAAATGCCGGAAGTCCGGCTTTCCTTCGAAGAGGCGGGTGCCTAAGGCGCTGCCGGTGTGCTAAGGGCCTTGCCTTTCCGGCACATTGCCGGCCAAGGACCGCCAGGTCGATCAGCAAGGAGTTTCCCATGCCCGTTGTTCGCGGAAAGAACATCGAACCGCTCTTTACCGCCGAGCAGATCCGGCAGCGCAATCTGGAGCTTGCCCAGGACATCATGAAGGGTCCCTGCGACGACCTCCTGGTCATTTCGGTGCTCAAGGGCTCCTTCATCTTCGCCGCCGACCTCATTCGTGCGTTGCATGACGTGGGTCTGGCCCCGGAAGTCGAATTCATCACCCTGTCCAGCTATGGCACAGGCACGGTTTCGCAGGGCGTGAAGATCATCAAGGACATCGACAGCGACGTGAAGGGGCGCAATATCCTCCTGATCGACGATATCCTGGAGTCCGGCCGGACCCTGCTGTTCGCCAAGGAGCTGATGTATGAACGGGGTGCCGCAAACGTCACGATCGCCGTTCTTCTCGACAAGAAAGTGAAGAGAAAAGAACAGTTTGAGGCCGACTATGTCGGCTTCGAATGCCCCGATTACTTCGTTGTCGGTTACGGCATGGACGTGGCCTATGCATTCCGCGAACTGCCCTTCGTTGGCGTCGTCACGGGCGACGCCTAGGCCGCTCCAAAACGGAACATCTGACCATCCGATGGCAGTGACCTGTTAACCATCGCGCCGGACCAGGGGTCCGGCGTTTACCACTCGACAAGGAAAGTCTGGTGATTTGCCTCTCGCACGGCTCAAAGGACGCGGGAGTAGCATTCAACCATGGCGAGAATTCTCATCACCGAAGACGAAGACTCCCTCCGCTCCTTCGTTGCCCGGGCGCTCCGCCTCGACGGCCACGAGACGCATGAGGCGGCCGATGGGGCCGAAGGTCTTGAAAAGCTCTCCGAAGGCGCCTTCGATCTGCTGCTCTCCGATATCCGCATGCCGGTCATGGACGGCATCGAGCTTGCACATCGCGCCCATTCCGAATTCCCCGACATGAAGATCCTGCTGATGACCGGCTATGCCGAGCAGCGCGAGCGAGCCGACGACCTCTCGGCGAAGATCGTCGACGTGGTCTCCAAGCCGTTTGCCCTGCCGGATATCCGCAAGGCGGTTGCTTCGGCGCTGGCTGGCTGAGACTTCAGACACATCGCCGAACAAACAAACGCCCGCTGATGCGGGCGTTGTCATTTCTGCGGAAGTGCTAGAGCATCACTGGATGTCCAGAAGCCGCTCGAGATATTGCCGCTCGATCTCGGGGCTGGAATTCTCACCGAGCTTGTCGCGGATCGCTTCGAGGATTTCGCGGGCGCGCTGGACGTCGATCTCGTCGGGCACCTTGACCTGCTCGCCGAAATCCGGGCCGCTGGTGGCGCGCGGGCGACCAAGCGGATCGCGGCCATCTTGGTTGCCCTGGCCCTGGCCCATCTGCGGTCCCTGGCCGTCCTGGCCCTGCTGCGCCTGCATCATCTGGTTCATCATGTCGCGCGCACCCTGGCGCAGGGCCTCCATGGCGCGGCCCTGGCCCTGAACGGCCCGATCGCCTTCGCCCTGGCCCAGCGCTTCACCGGCGCCCTGCATTTCCTGCTGTGCCTCGCCAAAGCCCGGGCCAGGCTCCATGCCCATGCCTCTCAGACCCTCCTGCAGCTCGCCGAGCTGCTGGCCGAGCTGTTCCTGCTGTTCGCGCAGCTGGCGCAGCGCCTCGCGCAGCTGTTCGGCCGTCATGCCGTCGAGGTTCTGTTGCCCCTGCTGGCCTTGCTGCCCGTCCTGACCTTGTTGTCCCTGTTGCTGCTGGCCCTCGGCACCCTCTTCGCCCTGCTGGGGGTCACCGCGCTGCATGCGGTCGCGCAGCGCCTGGTCGAGCCGGAAGGTCTCGTCCATCAGCCGCTGCTGCTCCTGCATGATCTCACCGAGCTTGTCGATCTGGCGGCGGGCCTCACTGTTCTGCTGCTGCTGGCCCTGTTGCGGGCGGCCGGCCTGGAGGTTGTTCATCATCCGCTGCAGCTCGGACAAAAGCTGCTGCGCCTGATCGCGGTTGCCTGAGCGGGCGAGATTTTCCAGCTGGTCTAGCAGATTGTCGAGATCCTGCTGACGCAAAGTGTTCTGGGCATTCTGCTGTTGCTGTCCGCCCTGCTGGTTCTGCATGCGCTCGGCCAGCTGCTGGAGAAATTCCTGCATCGCCGAGCGCAGCTCTGCCATCAGCCGCTGGATTTCTTCATCGCTTGCGCCGTTTTCCAGTGCATCCGACAGCGCCTGCTGGGCATCGCGCAGCCGGCGTTCGGCCAGCGACAGGTCACCGTCCTCGATGCCGAGTGCGATTTCCCAGAGATAATCTGCCGTGTCCTTCAGTTGCTCTTCGCCGTCCGCCATGCTCATGCGGGCGCGGGCGCTTTCGATGGCGACGAAGTTGCCGAGATCCGGGATCGTCTCGTCGGGGCGGATCACCAGCGCTTCGTTGAGCTCGATTGCCTTCGGCATCTGACGGGTGTCGAGGGCGAAGACCTTGCGCTGCTCGGCCACGGCCGCGGCCAGCGGTTCGTTGAAGTTGCGGCCGGGCAGTTCCATCTCGATCGGCGCGCTGCGGCCCGTCTGGCCGGCGCCGTCGGTTGCAACCAGCGTGATCCGGACCATCTGGCCGGCGAGCGGGTGTTCGGTGATGTTGCGGCTCGCCACACCCTTGGTGTCGCGGGCATTGTGGCGCGGCAGGTCGAGCTTGTAGTCCGGATGCGGATAAAGCGGTGTCGCACCCGGCTGTTCTTCCAGCGGCACGATCTCGGCATGGGCCTTCTGCAGGCCGTAATCGTCCTTGGCGGTGAAGGCGATTTCGAGTGCGCCGTTGATTGCGCGGCGCGGGGTGCCGTCAAAGGCGATCTCCGGCGCTCTGTCGGGGGTGACGCCGATCGTCCAGATGCGGTCCGCGACCCGCAATTCACCGGCCTCGTCCAGCTCCAGTTCGTGAGTGCGCGCCACCATCGGCGCATTCGCCGGTGCCGGCGTAGCAACCGGTGCCGGCTGTGCCCCCGGCGTGTTGGCCGCTGCCGCCTGTGGGCGCGACGGGTCGTCCTTCTCGGCGACATCGAGCACGGCGCCGTCCGACTGCTTGACGAAGAGAACCTTCTCGTCCGACGGCCCGCCGCTGATGCGCACGGTGACCTTGGATTTCTGCGGCACGGTCACGCCGGCTGCGTCCTGGGTGCCGAGGCCCGAGAGGAAGACCGGTGGCTGGCCGGTATAACCCGGCGGCGTGATCCAGGCGTCGATGCGGATGGCCGGCACCTCGCTTTCCGGCACATGCCGGCGGAAGGCATCGGCAATCGAGCCGGCGCCGTTGGAGCCGGAATAGGCAAGTGCGGTGACGAAGAGCAGGGCCGGTACGGCGCGCAACGCGTAACGGTCGTAGCGGGCGATGTCTGGCTGCGGCAGGCCGGCGTCCAGCGCCGCGATGCGCTCGGCCATGCGCCGCTGGTGTTCCTGCCAGAGTGCCCTGGCAAAGGGCGTCTCGGCCGCAATCTGATCGTCCTGGACGGCCACCGGCTGGTGGGCGAGGCCATTACGCTCCTCGAGCAGCCGGTCGGCTTCCGGAATGCTCGGCAGACGAACTTTGAGGAAGGGCAGGAAGGAGGCGACAAAGGCGAAGACAAGGATGAAGACGATCGCAAGGCGCACGAGGTCGGGCACCTCGCGATAGACGCCGAACCAGGCAAGCGAAACGAAGAGGGCGGCAATGCCGGCGACCGGCAGGAAGAGCGGCAGCAGACGCTCGGCAAACAGTACGGAACGGGCAAGCACACGTTTCAGGCCCACGCGGCGCGCGAGCGCGGGGTCGTCCTTGAAGGCGCCTTTCCTGTGGCCGGCCGGGTGGGAAGAGCTCATCCGTCTGGTCTCCGAGAGCGCCGCGCGTCAGACACGGCTCGTCACTCTCAAAGATAGCAGTCTTTGTGGCGAAGACGAGGGCGGCAGAGAAAAGGCGGGAGTTTTTCCCGCCTCATCGCCGAATTGTGAATGGATCAGGCCAGCCAGTCGGGCACGCTGTCGAGCGCGATCAGGTCCTCATAGGTCGGACGCGGGCGAATCACATGGAACTCGTTGCCGTTCACCAGCACCTCCGGCACCAGCCGGCGGGTGTTGTAGGTGCCGGCCTGCACCGCGCCATAGGCACCGGCCGAGCCAACCGCGATCAGGTCGCCGGGCTTGGGCATGGCCATCTCGCGGTCGAGCGCCAGATAGTCGCCGGTCTCGCAGACGGGGCCCACGACATCGGCCTTGATGCGCGGGGCATTCGCCGCAGAAATCACCACGGGCCTGATCTCGTGATAGGCCTCGTAGAGCGTCGGGCGGATCAGGTCGTTCATCGCGCCATCGACGATGACGAAGGTCTTGTCGCCGCCATCCTTCACATAGATGACCTCGGTCACGAGGATGCCGGCATTGCCGACGATCAGGCGGCCGGGCTCGGTGACGATGCGGCAGTTCAGGCCGGACAGCTGGTCCTTGACGATCTTCGCATAGGCATCCGGTTCGGGCGGCGGATTGTTGTCGTCCTTGTAGGGGATGCCAAGGCCGCCGCCGACATCGACGTGGTCGATCTGATGGCCATCGCCGCGCAGCGTCTCGACGAGTTCGCGCAGCAGGCGGAAGGCGTCTTCGAAGGGCTGCAGATCGGTGATCTGGCTACCGATATGCATATCGATGCCCGAGACCTTGATGCCTTCCAGCGTCGCGGCACGGGCGTAGACGGCACGGGCGCGCTCGTAGGAAATGCCGAACTTGTTTTCCTTCTTGCCGGTCGAGATCTTCGCATGGGTCTTGGCATCGACATCGGGGTTGATGCGGAAGGAGACATGAGCCTTCTTGCCAGCCTTGATGGCGCGCTGGTTCAGGACTTCCAGTTCCGGCTCGCTCTCGACGTTGAAGCAGTAGATGCCCGCTTCAAGGGCCAGATCCATCTCGCTCGGGGTCTTGCCGACGCCGGAGAACATGATGCGGTTTGCCGGGATGCCGGCGGCCAGTGCGCGGCGCAATTCGCCTTCCGAGACCACGTCGACACCGGCGCCCAGGCGTCCCAGAGTCTTCAGGACAGCCTGGTTGGAATTGGCCTTCATCGCATAACAAACGAGGGCATCAACACAGTCGAAGGCCTTGGAGAAAACCTTGTAGTGGCGCTCCAGCGTCGCTGTCGAATAGCAGTAGAAGGGCGTGCCGACAGCCTCGGCAATTGCGGGGATCGCCACGCCTTCGGCGTAGAGAACGCCGTCGCGATACTCGAAATGGTTCACGGGTTAAGCCCTGTCAAAGAAGCGGATCGAGGAGGAATGGTGTGTCCGGGGTCTTCTGGACCTCGACGCCACGCTTGTTCTGCTGGTCAACCGGTGTGCTCGGCGGATCGAGCTCGCCCTTGCGGCCGCAGGCGGACAGCGCCAGCGCGGTGGCCAGCACCAGAGAGAGCGTGAGTGTCGTGCGTTTCAGCGAATTCACCATGACCCGGTCCAAAGAAATAACGTTGTGCTAGCGTGTACAGAAAAAAGGGGCGCTTGTGCACCCCTGATCTCGTGATGAACGGCATGCGTTGCCGTGATCGGTTGTCCCGTCAGTTGCGCGCCCGCCACCAGGCGATCTGCTTTCTGACTTCGGAAGGTGCCGTGCCGCCAAAGCTCTTGCGGCTGGCGACCGAGGCCTCGACCGTCAGAACGTTGAAGACGTCTGCGGTGATCGCCGCATTGATGCTCTGCAGCTCCTCGAGCGAAAGCTCTGAGAGATCGCAGCCCTTCTTCTCGGCCATGGCGACGGCATTGCCGGTCACATGGTGCGCATCGCGGAAGGGAAGGCCGGCTTCACGCACCAGCCAGTCGGCAAGGTCGGTCGCGGTCGAGTAACCGGAGCCGGCAGCCGCCTTCATCTTGTCGGTGCGGATGGTCATGTCGGTGACCATGCCGGTCATGGCGGCAATCGCCAGTTCCAGGCTCTCGGCAGCGTCGAAGACCTGTTCCTTGTCTTCCTGCATGTCCTTGGAATAGGCGAGCGGCAGGCCCTTCATCACGGTCAAGAGCGCAATCAGCGAACCGTTGATGCGGCCGGTCTTGGCGCGCACCAGTTCGGCGGCATCCGGGTTCTTCTTCTGCGGCATGATCGAGGAGCCGGTGGAGAAGGCGTCCGACAGGCGGATGAAGCCGAATTGCGGCGTCGACCAGATCACGATCTCTTCGGCCAGCCGCGACAGGTGCACGGCGCAGATCGAGGCGATCGAGAGGAATTCCAGCGCAAAGTCGCGGTCGGAGACGGTGTCGATCGAGTTGCGGGTCGGCTCGCGGAAACCGAGGGCCTGTGCCGTCATGTGGCGGTCGATCGGATAGCCGGTGCCGGCCAGGGCTGCAGCCCCGATCGGGCTTTCGTCGAGGTGTTCGATGGCATGGCGCACACGCTGGCGGTCACGGCCGAACATCTCGACATAGGCCATGCAGTGATGACCGAAGGTCACCGGCTGGGCCGTCTGGAGATGGGTGAAGCCGGGCATGACGGTGTCGGCATGTTCTTCGGCGCGGTCGAGGAAGGCTGATATCAGGCCGGAAAGGGCAGCTTCCGTCTTCTGTAGCTCTTCCTTCACCCAGAGGCGGAAGTCGAGCGCCACCTGGTCGTTGCGCGAGCGGGCGGTGTGCAGACGGCCGGCGGCCGGGCCGATCAGTTCGGCAAGGCGGGCCTCGACGTTCATATGGATATCTTCGAGCTTGCGCGAGAAGACGAACTGGCCGCTTTCGATCTCTGACAGGATCGTGTCCAGGCCGTGAAGGATCTTGTCTTTATCTTCGGCCGAGATGATGCCTTGGTGCGCCAGCATGGTCGCATGCGCCTTTGAGCCGCGGATATCCTGGGCGTAAAGCTTCTTGTCGAAACCGATGGAGGCATTTATCTCCTCCATGATGGCCGACGGCCCGGAGGCGAAGCGACCGCCCCACATCTGGTTGGAGGATTTGGTGTCCTTGATGTCCTCGGCCATGGAATGCCCGTCCTGGAGAATGACATGACAGAAAAGAAACCCGCGGGTCTCTTCCCCACCAAGCTGGTTGCAATTGCGGCGGTCGCCGGCATCGTCGCCGGCGCGGCTGCGGTATACGTGAGAGAGACCATGTCTGGCAATGCCGTGGAGACGGCCGATGCTAGCCAATGCGAGGGTTCTGTCGCCAGGGCCGAGACGCTGAAGCCCTATCTGACGGGCGATGTGGCGGCGATGATCCCGGTCAGCGAGCCCAAGCTCATTCAGGGGCTCAATTTCCAGGACAAGGCCGGCACGCCGATGACCATGGCCAACTTCGCGAATAAGACGGTGCTGATCAATCTCTGGGCCACCTGGTGCGTGCCCTGCCGCGAGGAAATGCCGGCTCTCAACAATCTGCAAAAGGCCGCCGGCGGCGAGGCCTTCCAGGTGCTGGCGATCAATATCGATACCGGCGATGTGGAGAAGCCGCAGACATTCCTTGAGGAGACCGGTGTCGATGCGCTCGGTCTCTATCGCGACGCCTCGATGGGTGTCTTCAACCAGCTGAAGCGCGAAGGTCTCGCCTTCGGCCTGCCGGTTACCCTGCTCGTTGACGGCAAGGGTTGCCTGCTCGGCAGCATGAACGGCCCGGCCGTCTGGGACGGAGCGGATGCCAAGGCGCTGGTGGTGGCTGCGGCGACCGGCGGCTGATCGTTTCCGTCGTCCGGAACTATCCACTCACAGGTCTCATGACGTTTCAGCCCTGGTAAATCCGCGGCCTTACGATCTCGATGAAGCCCGCCTCGCCCTTGGCAGCGGCAAATTCCGGCACGACGTCGAATTCGACGGTGGTGCCGTCTGCCGTCTTTGCCAGGACGCGCTTGGAGCCGGGGCGGTCGAGTATGCGCTGGATGGTCGCCGCAACGCCCTTGGCGGGATCATTGCTCCATTCGACATCCGTCGGGCGGAACAGAAGTTCAGCCGGGCCGTCCTTCAGGCCGTCTGCCGGATAGGTCATGTTGCCGACGGTCGCCTGGCCGTTCGAGACGGTTGCCTTCAGCGCATTGGTGTCGCCGAGGAAGCGCATGACAAAGGCGTTGACCGGATGACGGCAGACCTCTTCGGGCGTTCCCTGCTGGACGATCTTGCCCTTGTCGAGGATCACCACACGATCGGCGAGATCAAGCGCCTCTTCCTGGTCGTGGGTGACGAAGAGCGTGGTGATGCCGAGTTCGTCATGGATCGAGCGCAGCCAGCGGCGCAGGTCGCGCCGGACATTGGCGTCAAGCGCGCCAAAGGGCTCGTCGAGCAGCAACACGCGCGGGTCAACGGCAAGCGCACGGGCAAGCGCGACGCGCTGGCGCTGTCCACCGGAGATCTGGCCGGGGAAACGTTCGCCAAGGCCGGAAAGCTGCACCAGGGAGAGCAGTTCCTCGACCCGGCGGTCGATGTCGGCGCCAGAGCGCTTGACCTTGGATACCTTCATGCCGAAGGCGATGTTTTCAGCCACGGTCATGTGCGGGAAGAGCGCATAGTGCTGGAAGACGAAGCCGACGCCACGGTCACGCACCGGAATATCGGTCGCATCCTCATCGCCGAAGTGGATGTTGCCGCCATCGGCGAATTCGAGGCCTGCCACCATGCGCAGGATGGTCGTCTTGCCGGAGCCAGAGGGGCCAAGCAGCGCCACCAGTTCCCCGCTCTGGATATCGAGCGAGACGCCATGGACGGCGCGGAAGGTTTCGAAGGTCTTGACGACGCTGTCGAGGCGAATGTTCACGAGGTTACCTCCGAGGAATTCTGTGTGCCGGCCAGCGTCTGCGGGCGGTTGCGGCGCCCAGCGCCCTGGCGCTCGAGCAGGACCTTGACCACCAGCGTGACGAGCGCGAGCGTCGCCAGGATCGAGGCGGCGGCAAACGCGCCGACGGCATTGTAGTCGTGGTAGAGCAGTTCGATGTGTAGCGGCAGCGTGTTGGTCTGGCCGCGGATATTGCCTGACACCACCGAGACGGCACCGAACTCACCCATGACGCGGGCATTGCAGAGCACCACGCCGTAGAGCAGCGCCCATTTGATGTTGGGCAGCGTGATCGAGAAGAATGTCCGCCAGCCGCTGGCGCCGAGAGAGGTGGCTGCCTCTTCGAGGTCGCGCCCCTGGGCCTGCATCAACGGGATCAGTTCGCGGGCAACGAAGGGCGCGGTCACGAACATCGAGGCGAGCACGATGCCCGGCAGAGCAAACATGATCTTCAGTTCCATGCTGTCCAGCGCCGGACCGAACATGCCCTGCAGGCCATAGACGAACAGGTAGGACACACCGGCAACGATCGGCGAGACCGAGAACGGAATCTCGATCAGGATCGTCAGGATGCGCTTGCCGCGAAAATCATGCTTGGTGATCGCCCAGGCTGCCGCCACGCCGAAGATCGTATTCAGCGGTACGGCGATCAATGCGGTGGCCACCGTCAGCCCGATCGCATGGCGCGTGTCGGGATCGGCGATGCTCTCCAGGAAGAAGGGGAGGCCGCGCGACAGCGCCTGGATGCCGATCACCACCAGCGGTGCGACGATGACCAGCACCACCATGACCAGCATGGCGGCAATCAGGCTCCATTTGAAGATCGGCGCATCGCCGACGCGGGGTGGCCGGCGGCCTTTCGTGATCTGGCTCATGGGTCAGCCTTTCACCGTGTAGCGCAGGGCGCGGGCCTGAAGATAGTTGGTGACGGCCAGCATGACGAAGGCGGCGATCAGCATGACGGAGGCAATCGCGGCAGAGGCCGGATAGTCGTATTCCTCAAGCCGGATGAAGGCGAGCAGTGCCGTGATCTCGGTCGAGAAGGGCTGGTTGCCGGCGATGAAGATGATGGCCCCGAACTCACCCAGGCTGCGGGCAAAGGCCAGCGATGTGCCGGCAAGCAGGGCCGGCGTCAAAAGCGGTAGGATCACCCGGCGGAAGATCGACCAGTCGCGCGAGCCAAGCGTCTGCGCGGCCTCTTCGAGCGCCGGATCCAGCTCTTCGAGCACCGGCTGAACGGTGCGGACGATGAAGGGCAGGCTGGTGAAGGCCATGGCCACCATGATGCCGAGCGGGGTGTAGGCGACCTTGATGCCGATCTGGTCCAGAACCGAACCGAACCAGCCGTTGGTCGCAAAAAGCGTTGTCAGCGAGATGCCCGCAACGGCGGTGGGCAGCGCGAAGGGCAGGTCGACCAGTGCATCGACGATGCGGCGACCGGGGAAGCGGTAGCGCACCAGGACCCAGGCGAGTGCCAGGCCAAAGACGAGGTTGAACAAGGTTGCGACAAAGGCCGAGCCGATGGTGACGCCATAGCTTGCGACGGCGCGATCGGACGAGACGATGCGCCAGTAGTCGGATGGACCGAGGCTCGCTGCCTTGAAGATCAGGGCCATCAGCGGCAGCAGAATGATGATCGCCGCATAAACCAGCGTGATCCCGAGGGACAATCGCAGGCCTGGCAAGACACGCCGTTTCACGTCTTTGATCCTTTCACGCGAAAACCGGCGGGCGATCCCGCCGGTCTCTGTCGATCCGAAAGACCGCTTTAGCGGTTGCCGTAGATCCCATCAAGGATGCCGCCTTCGGCAAAGTGCTCCTTGGAGACCTTGTCCCAGCCGCCGAAGACGTCTTCAACGGTGACCAGGCGGATTTCGGGGAATTGCGGCTTGTATTCGGCTGCGACAGCCGCGTCATGGACGCGATGGCCGAATTCGGCGGCGATCTTCTGGCCTTCCGGCGAGTAGAGGAAGTCGAGATACTTCTTCGCGAGTTCCTGGCTGCCCTTCTCGTTTGCCACCTTGTCGACGACAGCAACGGGGAATTCGGCGAGCAGGCTGACCGACGGCACGACCTGCTGGAACTTGCCGGAGCCGTACTGCTTCTCGATCGCCTTGGTTTCGGCCTCGAAGGTGATGATGACGTCGCCGATTTCGCGCTCGACGAAGGTGGTCGTGGCGGCGCGGCCGCCGGTGTCGAAGACCGGCACGTTGTCGAAGATCTTGTCGACGAATTCCTTCACCTTCGCCTCATCACCGGCGAACTTCTCCTTCGCGTAAGCCGTGGCCGCGAGATAGGTGTAGCGGGCGTTGCCCGAGGTCTTCGGGTTCGGGAAGATCACCTGAACGTCGTCACGGGCGAGATCGTCCCAGTCCTTGATGCCCTTCGGATTGCCGGCGCGCACCAGGAAGGACGGGAAGGAATAGAAGGGCGAAGCATTGTTGGGGAATTCACCCTGCCAGCCCTCTTCGATGAAGCCGTTCTTGACCAGGAAATCCACGTCGATCACCTGGTTGAAGGTGACGACGTCGGCTTCCAGACCTTCAACGATGGCACGGGCCTGGCGCGAAGTGCCGCCATGCGACTGGTCGACGGTCACGCCGGGATTGGCCTTCACAAAGGCTTCGTTCTGGGCGGCAAAGATCTCGCGGGCGATATCGTAGGAAGCGTTGAGCAGCTTGTCGGCGGCGATTGCCGAAACCGGCAGGGACAGGGCGGCGAGTGCTGCGCTGACAAGGAGGAGGCGTTTCATGGATGTTTGCTCCGGGATGCGGGGGATCTCTAATTGCCCTGCAAATTAGAGGGTCGGCCCGTCTCTTCCGAGGAATGGCCGACCAATGATCGCCCGGAGGGGCAAAAATCTTTTCGTCGTTTCGTCCCGGACCGAAATGCCCGTCAGCGGGTCGGCACCGGCACCTCGCCGCGATAGTCGTAGAAGCCGCGGCCGGACTTGCGACCCAGCCAGCCGGCCTCGACATATTTCACCAGAAGCGGGCAGGGGCGGTACTTCGAGTCCGCCAGTCCGTCATGCAGGACCTGCATGATCGAGAGGCAGGTGTCGAGACCGATGAAGTCGGCGAGCTGCAGCGGGCCCATCGGATGGTTGGCACCGAGCTTCATCGCCGTGTCGATCGCCTCGACCGAGCCGACGCCTTCATAAAGCGTGTAGATCGCCTCGTTGATCATCGGAAGCAAGATGCGGTTGACGATGAAGGCCGGGAAGTCTTCGGCCACCGTGATCGTCTTGTCGAGCGAGGAGACGAATTCCTTGGCCGTGGTGAAGGTCGTTTCCTCGGTGGCTATGCCGCGCACGAGCTCGACCAGCTTCATCACCGGGACCGGATTCATGAAGTGGATGCCCATGAAACGCTCCGGCCGGTCGGTGGCGGAGGCCAGACGGGTGATCGACAGCGAGGAGGTGTTGGTCGCCAGCAGCGCCTCGGGCTTCAGCACCGGGCAGAGCGTCGCGAAGATCTTGCGCTTGACCTGCTCGTCCTCGGTTGCCGCCTCGATCACAAGATCCGACGGGGCGAGGTCATTGATGTCGGCGGAGCCGGAAATCAGCGCGAGCGCCTGTTTGCGCTGTTCGTCGGTGATCTTGCCGTTGGTCACCTGGCGGGCAAGATTGCCGTTGATGGTGGCCAGCCCCGCTTCGATCCTCTCCTTGGAGAGATCGTAGATCGTGACCTTGTAGCCGGCGGCGGCGGAGACCTGGGCAATGCCGCAGCCCATCTGGCCGGCACCCACGACACCCACATTGCTGATCTTGTCCGTCATCGTCTTGCTCCTCACCCGTTCCAGTCTTCACGCACGAAAATGGCACCCAAGAAAATGCCGGACCCGCTTGCGCGGACCCGGCTGATTGATAGACCGCCAAGGGTCCTTTGACCAGTCCTTTCGCAACTGCGAAATGACGCTCAGAGCGCCTTTTCGAGCTCCGGCAGGGCTTCGAAGATGTCGGCGACGAGGCCGTAGTCGGCGACCTGGAAGATCGGGGCTTCCTCGTCCTTGTTGATCGCGACGATGACCTTCGAGTCCTTCATGCCGGCGAGATGCTGGATCGCGCCCGAAATGCCGCAGGCGATATAAAGCTGCGGGGCAACGACCTTGCCGGTCTGGCCGACCTGCCAGTCGTTCGGCGCGTAGCCGGCATCGACGGCGGCGCGGGAGGCACCAACGGCGGCACCGAGCTTGTCGGCCACCGGCAGGATCACTTCCTGGAACTTTTCCGAGGAGCCGAGCGCACGGCCACCGGAGATGATGATCTTGGCCGAGGCCAGTTCCGGGCGGTCCGACGACGACAGCGCGTCGGAGACATGGCTGGAAACGCCGGGGTTTGCAGCCGCTGCGATGGTCTCCACGGAGGCCGAACCACCTTCACCGGCAGCGGCGAAGGAGGCGGTACGGACGGTGATCACCTTCTTGGCATCGGTCGACTGCACGGTCTGGATGGCGTTGCCGGCATAGATCGGACGCTTGAAGGTATCCGCCGAGACGACTTCGATGATTTCAGACACCTGCATCACGTCGAGCAGGGCTGCAACGCGCGGTGCGACGTTCTTGCCGACCGAGGTCGCGGCGGCGATGATGGTGTCATAGGAGCCGGCGAGCGAAACAATGAGGGCAGCCAGCGGCTCGGCCAGGTTGTTGGCGAGCGAAGCATCGTCGGCGAGCAGCACCTTGGAGACGCCCGAGAGCTTGGCAGCGGCATCAGCGGCGGCCTTGGCGCCGGAGCCGGCGACCAGCACATGCACGTCGCCACCGATCTTGGTGGCGGCGGTCAGCGCCTTCGCGGTCTGTTCGGAGACGGTCGCGTTGTCGTGTTCTGCGAGAAGAAGAATAGCCATTTTACGTTTCTCCTGTCCGTTCCGCTTACAATACGCCGGCTTCGTTCTTGAGCTTGTCGACAAGCTCTGCCACCGACTTCACCTTGATGCCCGCCTTGCGGCCACCCGGCTCCTCGGTCTTCAGAACCTTCAGACGCGGAGAAACGTCGACGCCGAAGTCGGAAGGCGACTTCTTGTCGAGCGGCTTCTTCTTGGCCTTCATGATGTTCGGCAGCGAGGCATAACGCGGCTCGTTCAGGCGCAGGTCGGTGGTGACGATCGCCGGGAGCTTGACGTCGATGGTCTGCAGACCGCCGTCGACTTCGCGGGTCACGGTCGCCTTGTCGGCGCCGAGTTCGAGCTTGGAGGCAAACGTCGCCTGGCCCCAGCCGAGGAGAGCCGCCAGCATCTGGCCGGTCTGGTTCGAATCGTCGTCGATCGCCTGCTTGCCGACGATGACGAGGCCCGGAGCCTCAGCCTCGACCACGCCCTTCAGGAGCTTGGCGACGGCGAGCGGCTCGACGGTTTCCTCGGTCTCGATCAGGATGCCGCGGTCGGCGCCCATGGCGAGAGCGGTGCGGATGGTTTCTTCGGCCTTGGCCGGGCCGATCGAAACGACGACCACTTCCTCCGCCTTGCCGGCTTCCTTCAGCCGCAGGGCTTCTTCGACGGAGATCTCGTCGAAGGGGTTCATGGACATCTTGACGTTGGCGAGCTCTACGCCGGAACCATCAGGCTTGACGCGGATCTTGACGTTGTAATCCACAACCCGCTTGACTGGGACGAGTATCTTCATGGGTTCCTCTCTTCAAATCTTCCGCCGGAAAATGCGCCCTGATGCGCTCCGCCGTTTGTCGATTGGCGACATCGATACGCATTTTTTCCCCAAACACAACGATCGATGCCGTTTGGTCGACAGCAATAATTTACGTTGACGTTCACGTCAATAGATCGGATCCGCGACCTGTTGTCATCGTCCCCAGTGGGTGACCTTGCGGATGGGCTGGGCAGCCGGGGTCTGCGGCTCTATCGGAGCGCCGGTGCCGCCGTCTTCAGCCGTGCTTGCGGCGGGCCTCTGTCCCCAGGGGCCGAGCCGCGCCACCTCGACGGAGGCGGCTTCATGCTCGACGGCGCGCGGTGTGACAATCGCGCGGTCGAACAGGGGAACACCCGGACGTCGCAAAAAGAGCACCAGGATCGCACCGGCGATGATGCCGCCGACATGGGCGCCCCAGGAGACATTGCTGTCGCCGTCGATCACCAGCATGACGAATTGCTGGCCGACCCAGAAGAGAAGCGGAATGAAGGCAGGCAGCGGCAGGGGAAAGCGCATGAAGACCAGTACCCAGACGCGCACCTTTGGATGCAGCATCAGATAGGCCGCCACCACACCCGACACCGCTCCCGACGCCCCGATCAGCGGCGCTTCGCTGGCCGGCAGAACCAGCCCATGCACCAGCGCACCGGCGGCGGCACAGACGAGATAGAAGAACAGGAACTTGAAGTGCCCCATGGCGTCTTCGACATTGTCGCCGAAGACCCACAGGAAAAGCATGTTGGACCCCAGATGCAGCCAGCTTCCATGCAGGAAGGAATAGGTGATGTAGGTCGCGCTTTCCGGCACCAGCACCAGCCGCGGATCGAGCTCGGCAATGTTGAAGGCCACAGCCGGGATGAAGCCCATGCCATAGACCCCGATCTCGTAGAGCGCATCGGGTGCCAGTGTGGCCAGCGCATGGGTCACGACATTGGCCAGGATCAGCCCCAATGTCACATACTGCTTGCGGATGTGCTTCAGCGCGTTTCGGTCATGCAGGGGAATGAACATCGCGTCTCATGGGCTTGGCCGGGATTGGGTCGGCGGATGCTAGCGCAGGTTGGGGTGCGGGGACAGGGGGCGGTGCTCGACAAGCGCCGCATCCTCCTCTCCCTCTTGCGGGAGAGGTTACAAAATCGAGGGCTTGAGAGCGATCAGGGCTAAACCTCAGATTTTGTTGGTGAGGGGCAAAGCCACGAATTCGACGCCCGGCGGTTCGCTCCCGCTTCTCCCCAGCGGGGAGAAGATGGTCCGCAGGACCAGATGAGGGGGGGCGCGAAGCGCAATGCGAGATGGCACGATGGTTGAGGGTTCCTCACTATTCTTCACCATGTGACGTTCGGCTGCGCCGCCCCCTCATCCGGCGCTGTCGCGCCACCTTCTCCCCGCTGGGGAGAAGAGAAAATCCACCATCGGCGCCGCAATTCCCGAAAAAAGGGGGATGAATTCCAAAAAATCCCCAACAAAATCAAAAAAACAAAGTTTTTTCATCCACGCCCATTTCCACGCGCTTACCCTAATCCCCGTCCCGCCCTCGGATACACCTGACGATGCGATGTCAGGCGAGGC